>Ga0256404_1002986_pt1 | contig 35770 bp, 36 predicted proteins | sample RumenRJG_01DNA_FD_185990 | JGI IMG/M metagenome (GOLD analysis project Ga0256404, IMG submission 185990) | Bovine rumen microbial communities from Lethbridge, Alberta, Canada - RJG_01 | ecosystem: Host-associated > Mammals > Digestive system > Stomach > Rumen | place: Canada: Alberta | collected... | reverse complement strand
CCCAGTCGTAAACAAGCCACGATACAGTGAAGCTTTCTGATGTGACTGAAGAAGAATCATAAGCATTAACATATGCTTTTATTACAGATGTTAAGGAGAGAATTGAAAAATGAATAATAAAAAAACAAGAAAAATAATGACGTTTGTATTTATCACTTTGCTGTATTGCAACTAATGTAATGTATTTGGAGGACGAATTATGAAAAAACTGTTTGCGATATTGTTTGCTTTGTTATTTCCACTATCAAATAATATCATAGCCTATGCAATGCCTCAGGAAGCACAAGACATTGAAGTAAAGTCATCTAATCTCACACAAGACTGTGAATACATAGATATTCTTATTCAGTTGTCGGTAGATGACAGCGATTATACTGCTTATAACGAAGCAAATATGAAACAGTGCAGCTTTGACACCAAAGAGCTTTCCGAGTTTCGTGATGATGACGGATATATCAGCTTTTCCTGTCATTTCAAGGATAATTACACACGAATGAGAATAAAAACACAGGAATACGGAGGACAGACGGTTTCGCTTAATAATTATGTGTTAAAGGACGATACATATACAAGAATGTGGAAAGCAACAGATAGAATGGAAAAGCTGCACGAACTGAATCCCAAATTCAAGGTCGCTGTTCTTGATAAAAACGGCAGTATTATTCAAACATCAGAACCATTTGAGCTGGAAAATGACAGTGGATATCTTTGGGGCTATGTCAATTATGATGTGCAGAATAACAAGGTCACACTTGAATGGGAAAAGACTATGACAACTAAACAAGTCCGCCGCAGAGAGCTATTGATAATTGCCGCAATTGTGTTTGTATTCATAATTCTTCCTGCAATCATAGTGTTAATAATTATAAAGCTGATAAAAAGAGAAAAACATAAACACAATTTCACATGTGAATAGAATTATATATGCGGATGCATAGCTGTTGCGGATAGTATTGCACAAATTCATAAAGAGGCTCATCACAGTCGCTGGAAGTATCAAGAAAATGTTTGTAGGTGCTTGATATCATCGCCGCAATATGATATACTGGGGTTATGTAAATGCAGGCTGAATGATAAAATGGCGGTTATAAAGAATGTTATGAACGATAGCGCTGTTTGATATGCAAACCTTTATTTGACCGCTTTTTAAATTCTAAAAAAGGACGTGGTAACATGAAAAAGAAAGCAACAGTATGTGCTCTTGCACTCGCACTCGCAATGCTCACCGCCTGCGGTGAAAGTTCATCTGCAAGCGAGAGCAAAAAGGACGAGACTCCCAAGGCTGACAGAGAAACTATCTATCAGGTATCACTATTGCAGGGCTTGACGCTTGGCGACTATAACGGAAGTGTAAGTGTCAAGGAGCTGAAAGAAAAAGGTGATACGGGCATAGGAACATTCGAGGGTGTCAACGGAGAGCTTATCATGGTGGACGGAACAGTTTACAGAGCAAAATCAGATGGCTCGATAGAAACTGCACCTGATGACGAGACTATCCCGTTTGCAAATGTCACATTTTTTGACACCGATGAAAAGGAGGATATCAGCGGTGTTTCAAGCATTGCTGACCTTAAAAAGCTGCTCGATGAAAAGGTCGAAAAGCTCGGCAAGAACCAGTTCTATATGGTCAGAGTTGACGGCACGTTCAAAAAGATGCACGCACGCAGCGAGCTGAAACAGGAAAAACCGTACAAGCCGCTTGCAGAGGCGCTTAAGACCGATCAGAGAGAATTCAGCTGGGATAATATAGAGGGAACGGTAGTCGCTTTGTACTGTCCGCAGTATATGAAAGACCTCAATGCAGCAGGCTGGCATCTGCATTTTGTTTCAAAGGATAAAAAGTACGGCGGTCATGTACTTGAGCTTGATGTAGACAAAGCAGAGCTTAAAATTGACTGCACACAGGGCTTTAATATGCAGCTGCCTGACACGGAGATGTTCCCGACACTTGATCTGACAAAAGACCAGTCGAATGACATCAAAAAGGTCGAGACAAAGGATTAAGAATAGCTTGCGAACAGTCGGGATAAAACCCGGCTGTTTTTGTTTTGAAAGTGAAGATCGAAAACATATATCTGCCGCGAAAACCTGTGAGCAATTCTAAAAATGAGTGACGGCAGTTCGTACAGCTGTGATGAGGCTGAAATGTATGCAGAGAATTATATAAATAATCTGTATGGTCATATCAATGATAACTTTTAGTACAGAGTCGGAATCATAAATGATTGTAAAAACAGATCGGACAAGAGGCGAAAATGAAATATCTAAAGATGCCCTGCTTTACTGTATGTTTACAGATCCGAAACAACTTTTTTGTGAGAAAAACACACTACCTGATAAAGAGAGGAAGTGTGGCTATGCGTTTCGGAATTATTAAAAAGACGGCTGTGATACTCGCGGCGGTAATGCTCACAGCGTGTGTGGATACACCCAAAAATGTAAAGAACAAAAACAGCTCGCAGACCGAGAGTGACAGTGATCTGTACACTCACGGAAGTATAACGTATGCAGACGATTTAATGATAAAAAAGCCTGATACTGATGAGTACTACACTTTTACATTGAATAGTATAAAAATTCCTTCGTTAGATTCACTTGAGCTGTTTAACGGACTTTGTGACAAGCTTTGTAAGGATAAGTTTGATAGCAAAGAACTTGACGAAAAGAGAAGGTTTATCAGTCCTGATATTGAACGTAAAGAAGAAAACGAGTATCCTTTCAACTATCCTAAAATCAGTGAATACCTGACTCAATTAAGGGAAAACAAGATCAAGGTGGATGAATACTTTATTGATGACAAAGAGTTGTATTTATCAGTTATAAACAAGAATATCCACGCAATTAATAAGGGCGGCAGCCGCAGATATCTTATGGATAAGGGTATAATTGAAAAGAATGATAAACCGATAGCAATGTTTTTCCCTGACGGGTACTGTAAGGTTGCAAAGGAGTATTCAGATAAAAGTGATGATAAGATCACGCTCTCCGGCAAGGAACTTACGATATCAGATGCTGAAGCAAAAGCTATTGGATATATCAAGGAACTAAATGGCAATAGTGAGATGGTGCCCATCATCTCACAAGCACGGGTCTTGGATATGTATGGTCAAAGCGGTTTATCTTTGTGCATATCAAGTGAGTATAAGGGAGTTCCTTTTGATGCTAATGAGATGAAGTCCGCAGGAATAATGCACTGGTCAAGTTACTCAAACGGTAAAAGCTACGAGAATATGCCGGCAACTGCATTTATGTACACGCCTGATGATCTTGATATATTAGTGGGATATTACAATAGTTTTGATATAACAAACGCAAAAAAAATAGATCTGAAAATCAGTACATATGATGCTACAAAGATAGTTGACGAAAAGTTTACGGATAATCTCAAACTGAATGTCCGTCGAATTGAGCTGGTATATTGCAGGGAAATAATAAAGGATGGTACCGATGGAGATATAGTATATGATTGTTGCCCGGTATGGAAACTGTCGGCAGCTGCTACTAATTCAAATACTGATTTGTGTATATATGTGAATGCAGTTGACGGTGAGTGCTATTATTACGAAAATAAGTAGCTGATAGACACGTTATGCAGCTCGCTGCACGGCTGATGCTTAACTGTGAGCTGAATGTACTAATTGAAAAATGTTGGTGTGCAGGAATAATAGGCACAGAAAAAGTCCTCCCTTGAAAACAATTCAGGGGAGGACGTTTTTGAATACGATTTTAAAGCTTTTTGTAGTTTATGCAACACTTTGGGCGAGGAGTGTAGTTTATACTACACGCTGCAAAATAACTGTATATTGAAAAGTGCGCAAATGCGTGGTATTATATAGATACAGAAAGAGAACAAAACAAACACGCAGGAGGAAAATGATATGTTTACAACACTTATAGGAATCGGTTCTTTGATAGTATTTTGTGCAACGGCGGTTTACCTTGCACGCAGGATAATAAACGAATCGGTTTGATGATATCAGACATTTCTGAATTGAAACCATAAGAGCGTCTGCACAGCGGTGCGGGCGCTTTTTTCGGTTGACAAAACGCTGTGGATGCTGTATAATTGCACTTGTATGGTTTAATTTTACTGGAGTGAGTATATGAGTCAGACAAGTGTAGATAACGCGCCTAAAAAGCGTCTTGATTCGCTTCAGGCGGTCAGGGCGATAGGTTTTCTTTCAATATTTACATCACATGCCGGATTGTCGATGCTCGGTCCGTTCGGTGTGTCGGTGTTTTTTGTTCTTTCAGGATTTGTGTTTTATTACAACTACTGTGACAGGCAGATACAATGCACACCGCTGAAAAACTTTTCATTCACGTTCAAGCATATCAAGAGGCTTTACCCTCTGCATATTCTTATGCTTATCGCAACGATACCGTTCGCGATAGAATATCTGCATAATCATCCGACGCTCGACGATTACATCGATCAGGGTTTGAGATTGTTGAGCTGTACGTTCCTTGTGCAGACGTGGGTGCCGATACTTGGCTACAGCTTTTCGTTCAATGCGGTGGCTTGGTTTTTAGCAACGTGTATGTTCTTCTACTGGATGTTTCCGTTCATCGTGCGCGTTATCAACAGGCACAACAGCACTAAATCTGCGATCATCAGAATTATGATCGTTGCATTTATTCAGTTCTGCATAGCGTACGGTTTGCGCTTTTTGAACTGGAAAGAGCCGTACTACAGTAGTTTTATCAAGTGGGTGACATATACCTGTCCTTTGTTCCGAATAGGTGACTGTATTATCTGGTGCGAGCTTGCGTGTCTTTATAAAAATGACAAGCTGAAAATAAACAAGTGGCTGATGACTGCGGCAGAGATATTGGTATTTGTATCTGTCTATTTCGCGCAGAAGATATACTTAGCCAACAACAGCTTTATCGGCTCGGACTTTTTCAGATTTTCAATTCTGTATCTTCCGTCTGCGTGTGCGCTTGTCTATCTGTTTGCGCGGTGCGGCGGATATGTTTCAAAGCTTTTGACGAACAAGGTTGTCATATTTATCGGAAACATCAGCGGATACGCTTTTTTGATACACCAACTGGCGATAAGATACGTGCAGAAATTTTATCCGCTGGGGAAAGGTGCATCTGTGCAGCTTTACTGCTGGGTGGTGTTTATAATTTCGTTTGCGGTAACTATCCTTCTTGCGCTTTTGTATAAGTATGTATACGACAGGATAACAAAACGAAAAAGCAAACAGGCATAACAAGCAAAAACGATGCTTACTTTTTGTAGGCATCGTTTTTTGGTTTGATATAAACTATTTCTCTGCGGTTAAAAAGCCGTGGGATAGGCTTGCCTGTGTTTGCAAGGCCGCGCGTGATTATCATATTGCCGTGTATGCCGCTTGTGTACTTGGGGAAAACTCCTTGCCCCGGGGCGAAGAGCCCTCGGCCGAAAATGCGGATCTGTCCGCCGTGTGCGTGACCGCTCAGGATGAGGTCGATTCTTTTGCCTCTGAGGTACCTTGCCCAGTATTCAGGGTGGTGCGAAAGCAGTATCTTATAGCCTTTGCTTTCTTCAAATCCAGATAGCCAATCGGTGTACGGCTCGCTTCTTTGCGGTGAATTGAAATAGTTCCACTTGGGGTAGGTCTGCGCCTTTCCCTTGCGGAATTCTGCATACGCGGTAACTCCCGACGAGGTAAGTCCTGCGATGCACAAGTCTTTAAAATGCACAAAGCTGTTGTCAAGCAGTGTTACACCTGTCTGCGTGATTATCTCTTTATCCTTTGACGAGAGCATCCACTCGTGATTGCCAAGTGAAAAGAAGGTCGGTGCAGTTTGCGCACACATCTTCAAAAACGGCAGGGAATACTGCGGCTGGAGTATCACGGGTCGGTCGGTGTATCTGTCAACACGCTCGATAATATCCCCCGCGACTGCAATGATATCGGGTTTTTGCTTTATCAGCGAGGTTCGTATCTCGTCAAACGGGCGGTCGTGTATATCTGCCAGAAGGCATATTTTGACCGGTGTATCGAATTGGTAAAATGTTTCTTTCATCTGCGGCTCCTTATATTTTCAAAGATAAGTATAGCACATACGGCAGTTATCGTCAACGGGTAATTTGTCGCGCGGGGTGTACAAATTCCTACAATGCTACTAATTATAACATTGATGTATAAAATGATATGTTGACTTAACATTGTATCGGTGATATACTTTATTCAGAAAGTGAGGCTTAGCTTATGAGCAGTGTAGATTTTTCAAGGCTGAAGAGATTTCGCACGCAAAGCGGTATGACGCAGGAGGAGCTTGCGGAAAAGCTTGGCGTTTCAAGGCAGGCTGTGGCAAAGTGGGAGAGGGGAGAGTCTGTTCCCGACATCGACTGCTGTATGAAGCTTGCGGAGATATACGGAGTAACGGTAGATATCCTTGTGAGAAGCTTTGGCAAGCAGGAACACACAGGCGACGGAAAGCACATCTTCGGGCTTTCGCGCGTCAATTCAAAAGGGCAGGTAACGCTGCCTGCAAGCTGCCGCAAGGTGTTTGACATAAAACCGGGCGACACCATACTTGTACTTGGTGATGAGAACAAGGGCGGGATTGCTATGGTGAAGATAGGCGGCTTTATGGATGACCTCGGAAAGCTGATACACAAGGATAAGGAGTAAGAGAGATGCTTGCAGTTAAGACAACAAAACTTACAAAGAGATATAAAGACCTGACCGCAGTTGACGAGCTTGACCTTGAGGTTGAGCAGGGAGAGCTTTTCTCGCTGCTCGGTGTCAACGGTGCGGGAAAGACCACTACGATAAGAATGCTTTGCTGCCTTGCAAAAGCTACCTCGGGTGAAGCCTGTGTTATGGGCAAAAACTGTGACAAGGACAAGGAAGATGTAAAGTCCATTGTCGGCATTTCTCCGCAGGATACCGCAGTTGCGCCGCGCCTGACGGTAAGGGAAAACCTGATGTTCATGTGCCGTGTTTACGGTTTTGACAAGCAAAAGTGCGTGCAGCGCACAGGTGAGCTTATCAGTAAATTCGGTATGCAAAAGGTCGCGGACAGCCGTGCAAAAACGCTTTCGGGTGGCTGGAAGAGAAAGCTTTCCATCGCTATGGCGCTTATAGGTGAACCGCAGGTGCTGTTTCTTGACGAGCCGACGCTTGGGCTTGATGTGCTTGCAAGGCGCGAGCTGTGGCGTGAGATAGAGTCGCTCAAGGGAAAGCTGACCATAATACTGACAACTCACTATATGGAGGAAGCCGAGCAGCTTTCCGACCGCATAGCGATAATGACAGGTGGCAGGATAGCCGCCCTTGGCACGCTTTCGGAAATTGAAAAGCAGGCAGGAGTGCAGGGGCTTGAAAACGCCTTTGTTGCTATTGTGGAAGGGAGTGTGCAGAAATGAACAGGATATTTGCTTTTACAAGAAGAAACATCATAGAGCTTTTGCGCGATCCTCTGGGGTATATTTTCTGCCTGGGTTTTCCGCTGATAATGCTTATAATAATGACCTTGGTCGACCAAAGTATTCCCAAAGAGGCTGTGACGGTCTTTCACATTGAAAACCTTGCTCCGGGTGTTGCTGTATTCGGGCAGATGTTCGTTATGCTCTTCACGGCACTCAACGTTTCGACCGACCGCAGCGGCACGTTCCTTATGCGGCTTTATGCAACACCGATGACCGCGGCTGACCTCACCGCAGGCTACATTATCCCTATGCTTATCATCGCTGAAATACAGACGGTGATAACATTGGCGGCGGCTTTTGTGATATCTGTAATTATCGGCAGCACGCTGAGTATAGGCGGCATGATTATTTGTATGCTTACACTTATACCGTCGGCGCTGATGTTTATAGGCATCGGACTTATCTTCGGTGTACTGCTTAATGAAAAGACAGCCCCCGGGCTTTGCTCGGTAGTCATTTCGATCGGTTCGTTCTTCGGCGGGATCTGGTTCGACGCGCAGCGCACCGGCGGTGTGATGCTGACGATAAGCAAGTGTACTCCGTTTTTTTACTGCACAAGATCGGCAAGGTCGGCTATGGTACTCAACTTCACGGGCGAAAGCTTTGTGCTGCCGCTTTTGATAGTTGTGATGTGCGCCGCTTTTATGATCGCCCTTGGGTGTTTGTCATTCTCAAAAAAGATGCGTGCAGACCTCGGATAAATAACTGCTCCCGTGCGGACAGCTCTGCGCGGGAGTTTCTTTTACTATCCGAAAATCTGTACAGTAAAATTTAGACTTGATTTTTATGAGAAAGTGTGATATAATTATATATGGTAAACTAAATATTGCTTTGTTAAAAATATAGACGAAAAGCAATTCAAATTTATAGAGATAAAGAAAAAGGAAAAGACAAACAGTGGGGAGAAACAAAAATGAAAAGACAGTATATTTTTACCGAGCGAGCGCACCTGATGTGTCCGGGGATGTGCTTTGGTATCGCGGGTGTGCTTGACGCGCCCTGCGACAAAAGCCTCCTTGCACACGCTTTGAATGCAGTTACATATGCACACCCTTTTTTAAGGGCTGTTATTGGCTGCGAGAAGGAGAGCGATCGCTATTTTTATGCCGTTACGGATGAGGGCAGGGCGCAGCTGAAGGTTTTTGATTACGAGCTTTCGGGTCTTGAAGATCCGCTTGTGCGTGACTGCTTTGAACAGGCGGTCGGTAAGGAAACAGATCTTTTCAGCGAGGGTATGCTGCGCATTTTTGCGTGGCGAAAGAAAGAGCAGACGTGTGTGCTGTTCGTTTTTCATCACCTGCTTGCAGACGGCAGGGGCGCGCTCGGTCTTGTAAAGGAATTCGCAGATATGTATGCGGGCGGCAAAAAGCCCGATACCGTGGAAGAAAGGCTTATACAGTCCGTTGATGACCTGCCGCGCGGCGCGCATATGAGCGGTATGAGCAGAATGCTTGTGAATATGTTCAATAAAAAGTGGCTCAAAGAGGGCAGTCATCTTTCGTATGATGAATACCGCGGATTTGCAGACAGTTATCTGAAAACCCACAGTGTTACGCATAGTGTTTCGGTCACCGAGCAGGGCAGGCTTGATAAGCTGCTTGAGATGTGCAGGCAGCAGGGTGTCACGCTGAACGATTATCTGCTTGCGGATATGTTTGAAAAGCAGCGCGTGTTCAAGATCATAATCGCAAAGGACCTGCGCAGCCAGCTGCAGTGCTATCAAAGCGGGGCGCTCGGGAACTACTCGTCTGCGTTTACCGTTAAGCTGAAAGGGCGCGGGCGCAGCATATGGCATATGGCTCGTGCTGTGCATAGCGAGGTGCGTGACCGCGTTGCAGATATCAGCGCACTTTGCCTTGTGCTGACGCTCTATGCGCTGATGGAGCCGGGTCTTATCGACGCATCAGCCGCTGCGGCACTCGGCGGCTTTGACAGCAAGGCGGCTGCTTCGGCAGGAAAAACGCTGCTTGGATACGAAAAGCCTGACGGCTGCTGCATAACAAATCTCGGAAAGCTTGAAAGCAAGACGCTGAAAGAGGCGATGTTCATTCCGCCTGCGTCACCTGCTATGCGCCTTACAAAAGGCATTGTGACGGTGAACGGGAAGATGTATACCTGCACCTCGGAAAGAAAATAATAGTACAAAAAAACGGACTGTATACTTACAGTCCGTTTTTTGTGTGCAGCGTACACGACCCCTGATCTATAGCAGGAGTGCATTTGCTCGGGTGGATAGTTCTCAGCAGTTGCCGATGTACACATATTTCAGCTTTTTGCGTGCGATATCAGCAAAGCGCTTTATCAGATCAATACTTGTAGCATCGCGGTCGGTCATTTTAAAGCGCGGGAAAAACCTTGTCAGGTGCAGGGGAGTTTCACCGCTTTGCAGGTCTGCGACCCAATCAACAAGGTCACGCAGCTCGTTTTCATCATCACTTACACCGGGCACGATAAGCGTAGTGATCTCAACGTGGCAAAACTGCACGGCGCGCCTGATGAACTGCTTTACTGTTTCGAGGTCGCCGCCGAGAACATCCTTGTAGGTTAGTGCGTTAAAGCATTTGAGGTCGATGTTCATCGCGTCGATGCAGCCCTGCAGCTCGTCAAGCACGCAAAGCTCCGCAGAGGCGTTTGTCACAAGAACGTTTTTCATACCTGCCTTTTTTACAAGCCTTGCTGTGTCGCGCACAAATTCGCAGCACACAAGCGGCTCGTTGTAGGTGAATGCTGCGCCGATATTTCCCTGCGGTTTGTATTTCAGCGCAAGCTCGGCAGCCTTTTGCGGCTCAAGCTGACGGAGCTGTTCACCTATATTCAACGCCTGCGATGACCACGATATCTCGCTGTTCTGGCAAAAGGGGCAGCGCATATTGCACCCGCAGCCGCCAAAAGAGAGTATCATTGAACCGGGATAAAACCTTTTCAGCGGCTTTTTCTCGATAGGGTCAAGCGCGATAGCTGACACTTTGCCGTAGTGCTTTGGAACGACTTTTCCGCCCGTGCAGACCCTTGCACCGCAAAAGCCCGTCTGCCCCTCACGCAGACTGCAATGCCTGAAACAGACCTCGCATATCGGCATTTCCTCACGCTCCTTACTTGTGCCTGATGACTTCAAATCTATGCAGTATGATCGGCTCGTCCTGCCTGATGTTACCCTTTGCGCGAGCTATTCGGACCTGCTGCTCCGGGCTGTCCACGCCGTCAAGGTCGGGCAGGAGCAGACCGCGTCTGAAGCCGTTTGAAACGATAACTCCGTAGCGCTTTACATCAAGCTCGTCAAGCGATGAGATCTGCTCGGGCTCGTTCAGAACGTCGACATTGATCTCAAGCTGCGGAAGCTCGTCCTCGGTAATAGGGTCAAATCGGGGGTCGCGCGAGGCGGCGCTTATAGCGTTTGAGATTATCTCCTGCGCAACGCTAGGCTCGGTGGGTGCGATAGTGCCTATGCAGCCGCGCAGCTCGCCGTTTTTGTGTATAGAAACGAAAGCACCTGCACGGGTGTTTTTCATTTCATCGGGAGTGCCTGCGGGGAGCGCGAGCTTTTCCCCTGTTGTAACGTAGTGGGTGAGCGCCGCTTTTGCAAGCTCAACATAAGGGTCTTTCCTTTGCGGATAGAACGTGCATACGCCGTAGCCGACACCTGTTACGTCCTCGTGCGAAAGCACCTTTGCATCGACCTTTGCGCCGTCAAGAGCCCCTGACATTATGATGAAAGAGCGATGACCGCACTCGGCTGCCTGCTCGCAGAAGCTTTCATCAAAGTCCATAAGCTCGCCAAGCGCACCGCGCGCACAAACGTCGATAAGCCGTGCATCGTATTTCGGCCCCTGCGGATCAAACCCGTACGGACCGTGATCCTGAAGCTTGTGCGATAGATCGCCGCTTGCGATGTAGACGGCGCGCCTTTGAGTCTTTTCTACTGCTTTTGCGATAAGCTGACCGAAGCGATAATTATAATCAAACCCGAGCCACGAAAGCCCGACACGAAGCAACTTGAAATCAAGGTCATGCTTTTCTATAAAGTAAAGCGGCACCATTGTTCCGTGATCGAGCGCGGCGCTGCGTGCGCTGTCAGCAAACGCGGGAAAGCCCTCGCGCTTTGCAAGATCTGCAAGTGTCTGCGCAAGCTCGGTATCGTAGCTTTCCTCAAATCTCACCTGCGGCGCACGGAAATCGGCAAAGCTGCCAACGCCTTTTTCACCGCACGAGATATGAAATCCGTCACGGTACATTGGTGCGTGCGGGCTTGAAATAATGATAGTATCGGGCTTCAGCGCGGCGACCTGCGCGGCGATCTCGCGGTAGGAGTCTATCGTTTTTTGTACCTCTTTTTCGTTACCGCGCCCGACCTCTGCAACGATAAGCGGCGGGTGGGGCACTATAAATGCAGCAAGTATAGCCATAGCGGATCTCCTTTCAATTGCGTGGTTTCCTGCTACAATTATATATTACGGATCGGGTGCTGTCAAGGGCGGGTGACTACATTTTGATGTACCAGCCGCTGTATTTTGTCATTTCGGCAGTCGGCTCGCTTTTTGGTCTATCGTATGGCGAATAGATAAGCTTGTGATTGTTTGAAGATCCCTTGCTGCTTGTGCCGAACTCGACCTCGCGGCGATCCTCGCTCAAGCCGATGTACAGAAAATCCTTGTCAAGTACATTTTTGATGTCCTTGCTTATCACGGTAAAGTTGTCCGCATCCTGCACATAGATATACTTTGCATCCTGCTCGGTATACTTTATAAAGTAGTCTGCGACTGCGGTGAATGAGCTTTGGCTCTTTTTCAGATCCCCCAGCATATCCTCCCGTGTGGACTCTTTGGGGACAAAAAAGTAAAAGGCTGCACCTGCGATAGCTGCGATAAGTATTGCTGTAAAAAGCATCTGTTTCATAAGATCATCTCCCTTTCTTACTTTGCATAATAGCACTTTTTATGCCGCATCGGGCAGGTTTTGTTGTGAGATGGGCGTATTCGCGGTGCGGATCGGCAAAAAAGCATTTCACCACAAAAAATAGTCAATTCACACCCTGTCGGAACTATTCGGCTGATTTGTGTGCTATGATATCATCAGACAAATATGAAGGGGCTGATACTATGTCTATCCTTGGCAGACTTATAAGGAGAAATATTACAGGCAAGCCGCTGCGCTCGTTCGCGATAATCATCGCACTTGCGGCATCTGCGTTTGCGATGCTTTTCTGCATAGCGGGCAGGGAGGCTCCCGAGCAGGCGATGCGGGAGAGGATGCTTGCGGCATACGGCGGTGCGGAGATGCTGGTAATGGACAGCAAGCGCGATCTGAAGCTGGATAAGGCGGATTTTCCCGAGGGAACGAAAATGTTTTTTCAGACAACGACCGACATCAGAGCCAAGTCGCAAAAGGGTGAATATTCGGCAACGCTTGGCAGCTTTGACAGCGCCTCTGCGGTGCAGTTCGGGCTTTGCGAAAGCGAGTATAACGCAGGCAGCGGAGTTATAATCTCACAAGCCTTTGCCAAAAAGGCAGGACTGAAGCAGGGCGACAGCGTGAGCATAACAGCCAACATAGCCCAGGGGGATAAGCCTGCGAAGAAGAAAACCCTGTCACTTAAAGTAACGCAGGTGAGCGATGACAAGTACCTGCGCCGCAAGGTCAACACGATATATGTAAGTATGGATACCTTTACCGCGCTGACGGGAACAAAGGGATACAGGGCGGCGATGGTAGATCTGCCTGATGATGCTGAAGTGATGCAGCTTTGTATTGATCTGCAAAAAAAATACGAAAAACACAAGTACACATTCGCGCCGATCCTCACCGATGATCTGATGAATGAGATCAACAACCAGACGACTGTATTCTATCTTATCTTTGCAGTGATACTGCTGATGACGCTGTTTCTCACGTTTTCTATGTCGCGTCATATCGCAAACGAAAGGCTGTCATCTATCGGTACGCTTCGCAGCATTGGCGGAAGTATCCCAAAGACCTCGACGCTGCTTATCATCGAAAGCTCGGTATACGGACTTGTCGGCGGACTTATCGGCGCGGTCGGCTTTATGCTGTGCGGCAGCTTTGCGGTGACTGCTTTCTTCGGCTCGATAGGTGATTACAGCCTGCCGATATGGTGGTATCCGCTGTCGGTGCTGCTTGCGGTGATAATACAGATAGTCAGCCAGTCGGGCGCGCTGGTCAAAGCGGTAAAGACTCCCGTGCGCGATATAATATTCTCGTCAAGGGACACGGCTTACCATATCAGTGTTAAAAAGCTTATCATAGGCAGCGTGATGCTTGCAGCCGGCACGGTGATGGGAATGCTTGTGGAGGATATTATCCCGAGCATCGCGGCGATAACGCTTTTGTGCATTGGCTCGGTGATGGTAATGCCGATAGTTATAAAGCTTGTTTCGATGCTGCTTGTAAAGCTGTTTGCGGCGCTCGGGCTGCCGTGCGCAAAGCTTGCGGCAAACGAATGCTCTCACAAAAAGAGTGCTGTAACAAGCACGCAGCTCACGTTTATCGCGCTTGCGATAACAACGGCTGTGCTTATCACGGATTCTGCTATCAAGGGATCATACAGCAGCGATCACTACAATTATGATGTTGCTGTTGAGGTAGGCAAGCCGCTTGCGGAATGTGAGTTCATCACAAAGCTTGACGGCGTGAAGCGCTCGGAGATCAAAAGGGAAACGACATTTAATATGTCAGTAAACGGCAGCAAGAAAACCTATGTGGATATTGCCGCATACAGCGAGTTCAGAATGAATCGGATAATCGAGGGCATCAAGGCAGAGCCCGCAGATGGCGAGGCGGTTATGGGAAGCGATTTCGCAAAAAGGTACGGCGTTAAAAAGGGCGACACGATCAAGCTCGTTGATGAAGATGATTACTTTATTGATGAAAACGGCGTAAGCACACACCCTCAGTATACAATAAAAATCGCTGATATCTGCCCGGCCGTTTCAAGCTACGGCAACCTGCTGGTAGTGAACGGCAAGTGGTTCATCAGAGAGTTCGGAGATTTTGTGAATACTGTTTACGTTGACCTTTCACAAAAGCTGAACGTTGATGATCTAACAAATCAGGTGCAGGAAAGGCTGCCTGATGCGGATGTCGTCACGGCGCAGCAGAAAAGGGAAGAAAATGAAGAGGACAGCAGGAGCATTATGACCATTCTCTATTCGATACTTGCGGTGGGCTGCGTGCTTTCGCTGCTTGGCGCGGTGAGCAACGCGGTGATAGGCTTTGAACAGTCAAAGAGAAAATATGCGGTGCTGCACTCGGTAGCGGCGAGCAAGAAAAAGCTTTCAAAGCTGATACTGCTCGAAACGTTTTTCTCCTCGCTCACAGCATCGGTATTTGCGGTGTTTATGGGCACGATGCTGACTAAAATGATTGAAACAGCGCTTGACAACATCGGAGTAATAGTTACTATCAAATACGACTTTTTGATGATAGCAACGTTTATTGCCGCAATGATCGCGGTGCTTATGCTTGCAGCGGTCAAGCCGATAGTCAGCCTGCGCAGAATGAACACAGCCGCAGAGCTGAAATACGAATAACGGAGGTAATGATATGAACAGCGTTATACAGATCAAAAATCTCAAAAAGCATTTCGGCTCGGGTGAGAACGAGGCGCTTATCTTTGACGGTGCAGACCTTGATATCGAAAAGGGAAGCTTTGTTTCGCTCACTGGTGCATCAGGCAGCGGAAAATCGACGCTTTTGTACCTGCTTGGCGGGCTTGACCGCGACTTCACGGGCGATATACGGATAATGGGCAGAAGCATAAACGGCATGGACGACAAGCAGCTTTCAGACCTGCGCTCGTTCACGATGAGCTATGTGTTCCAGTTTTACAACCTTGTGGCAAATCTTACGGTCGAGGAGAACATTCTGCTGCCTATCGAGCTTTCGGGCAGAAAGACAAAGGACTACAAAAAGCAGCTTGAAGATATCCTTGAAATAACGGGCTTGTCAAGCAAAAGAAAAAGCTTCCCTGCGCAGCTTTCGGGCGGTCAGCAGCAAAGATGCTCTATCGCAAGGGCGGTACTTTCAGAGCCAAAGATACTGCTTGCCGATGAGCCGACAGGAAACCTTGATAAGAACTCGGGCGCGGAGATAATGAAGCTTTTCAAGCGTCTGAACGAAGAAAAGGGCATCACCATTTTGCAGGTGACACATTCTGACGAGTGTGCAGCATACGGCGACAGAATTGTAAAACTTTGCGACTACCGACTTGAAGATATTGTTTAGATATGGTATAATAAATGTATCTTCAATACCTGCTGTAAAGCGGTGTGACTTATTAAAAATGAAAGGGCGGTGTGTGCTTTGAGGATCGCGGTGTGTGATGACGATACAGTTTTTGCGCGCGCTTTGTGCAAAAGGCTTGAGAGTCTGGGGCAGAGCGATATGCTGGTATGCGCTTTTTCAAGCGGCACCGACCTTGTGAGAGAGATATCCTCGGGCAGAAGGCTCGATGCGGTGTTTCTTGATATTGAAATGCCGGGTCTGAACGGTCTGGACGCGGCAAGAAAGCTGCGTGAGCTTGGCGGTGAGCTTTCGATAATCTTTCTGACGAGCCACACCGAGCTTGCTATGGAGGGCTACGAGGTAGATGCTCTGCGGTTTCTGCCAAAGGATTGCTCGGATAAAAAGCTTACCGAGTCCTTGCAGGCGATACAGCGCGAGCTTGCTGCCAAGCCCAATGTGGTCATCAGGCAAAAAGGGGAGGAGTATGTGGTTCCTCCCGATAAGATAATACTTGTGCAGGCAGACAACAACACGGTGCATTTTACAATGTGCGGTGAAACGATAAGTGCAAGGATGAAGCTGACGCAGGCACTTGAAATGCTGGAAAAGGCATCGCAGGAGTTTGTTAAGGTACACCGCTGCATAATAGTCAACCTGCGCCATGTAAGCAAGTACAATGCAAAGGAGATAATCCTTGACAACGGCGAAACGGTACCGATAAGCAAAAGCTGCGCGGGCGAGTTCAAAGAGAAGATGTTTGAATTTGTCCGTATAAGCGCAAGATAGGAGCGTGCAGGAATGAAGGCTCTTACCTATTTGCTGTTTTATACGATAGGCTTTGTTCAGGCTTTCGGCGCGTGCTTTATGATAAAGAACGTCTTTCGCTGGAAGATAAGAAAATATATGCTGTTTTGCGCACTATGCGGTACATTCACGTTTATGTACTGCTTTTTGCCGTTTTTGCTCGGTTCAAGCAGTGTCGCGCTGAACGATACTATACTTGCCGCTGTGTATGTGCCGCTGATCTGGCTGGTACTGACAGACCGCTCGCTCAAAAGTCTTGCGGTGAGCCTATCGGGATTTGTGTTTGTTTCAAGCACGAGCGCGGTGCTTATCCAGCCCGTGAACCTGTTGATAAGCTTTGCAGCAAAAAGCACTGATTCGGCTTTGCTGACCTATATGATAACGCTTATCGCGCAGCTTGCGGCGCTGGGGTTTATCGTGCTTATCGGAAAGCTCGGCAAAAGCAGCATAAGCGAGCCGATGGGTATATGGAACATAATCTTTATCTCGCTGCTTTCGTTTGGTATGTTTGAGCTGACGATGAATGCGTTCGGCAGGGAGATGACAGCGGATAGGTCATCGGCAAGCGCGGTAATCATATCTGTTCTTTCGCTGGCGTTTCTGACTGTTGCGGTCGTGATGACAGTAAAGCTGACCGAGAGCCGCTATTACAGCACGCTCAACAGCATCAACGAGAGCTATCTCAATGCGCAGAAGGACTACTACGAGATAAAACAGAACTCGGATACGGAGATACGCCGCATACGCCATGATATGAAAAACCACCTTATCTGCATAAGAGAGCTTGCCGCGCAGGGCAGATATGACGAGCTTGAAAGCTACATCAGCGAGATAAGTGAAAAGGTCAGGGACGCTGACAGGCTTATCCACACGGGCAGCGGAATAATAGATGCGATAGTTAACGAGAAGGCTGCGGCTGCAAAAAAAGCAGGTGCGCAGTTTGAATGGGAGGGCACAATCAGCGGGCTTGAGATATCGGCGGTGGATAGCTGCACGCTGGTCGCTAATCTTCTTGATAATGCACTTGAGGCGTGCGATAAGGTCGATGTTGCAAAGAGATTTATTTCATTAAGCTTCAGGCGCAGCGAGCATTTTCTGCTGATGACGTGTGAAAACTCTGCGGCGAGAGTGGTCGAGCTTTCGGGCGGCAGACCGCTTTCAACAAAGTCGGATAAGGCTAATCACGGCTTCGGGCTTGAAAACATCGAGCGCTGTGTTAAAAAATACGGCGGCGAGCTGAAGCTGTCAAGCGAGGAGCGCGGCGGTCAGGCGGTGTTTACCGCGCAGGCGATAATCCCGCTTTGATATAACCTGAATGAATACTATGCTATTTGCTATAAGTATTTGCAATATTCACGGGCGTGTGATATACTCTAATCAATGACATAACAAACATACAGGAGGTATCACAATATGCTTGGAAATTTCACCTATCACAACCCTACAAAGCTGTATTTCGGAAAGGACGCTGTGGACAGCCTTAAAGGCGAGCTGAAAAACTACGGCGACAATGTTCTGCTCGTTTACGGCGGCGGCTCGATCAAGAAAAACGGCATCTACGACAGGATAAGCGCGATACTCAAGGAGTGCGGAAAGAACGTTGCCGAGGTCGCAGGCGTTATGCCCAACCCGACATCCGATAAGCTCAAAGAGGGGGTAAAGATCGCTAAGGATCACAAAACCGACTTTATCCTTGCTGTCGGCGGCGGCTCGGTGTGCGACTATTCAAAGGCTGTATCGGTCAGTGTTCACTGTGATGACGATCCGTGGGACAAGTATTTTGTCCGCTTTGAAGAGCCAAGCTGTGAGATAGTGCCCGTAGGGTGCGTTCTTACAATGGCAGGCACAGGCAGCGAGATGAACGGCGGCTCGGTCATCACCAACCACGAGGCAAAGCTGAAGATAGGTCACGTTTTTGGTGACGAGGTAATGCCGAAGTTCTCGATACTTGACCCTGTTTACACGATGACGCTGCCGAAGTATCAGATGTGCGCAGGTATCTACGATATTATGAACCACATCTGCGAGCAGTATTTCTCGGGTGAGGACGACAACACGAGCGATCACATCAGCGAGGGCCTTATGCGATCGCTTATCGTATCAAGCCGTGCGGCTGTCAAGGATCCGCAGGACTACGAGGCGCGCTCGAACATTATGTGGACGGCGACCTGGGCGCTCAACACACTGATATCAAGAGGCAAGACGACCGACTGGATGGTGCATATGCTTGGTCAGGCAGTCGGCGCATACACCGATGCAACTCACGGAATGACGCTTGCGGCTGTTTCATTGCCGTATTACAGATACATCATGCCATACGGACTTAAAAAGTTTGCACGCTTTGCGGTGAATGTGTGGGGCGTATCTGCGCAGGGCAAGAGCGATGAACAGCTTGCCCGTGAAGGACTTGACGCAATGGAGAGCTGGATGAAGGAAATGGGACTTGTTATGAACATTTCCGAGCTTGGTGCAAATGCAGATATGATAGAGGGTATTGCAGATGCCACGCTTATCCTCAGCGGCGGATACAAGCAGCTTGATCGCAGCGAAGTAGTGGATATCCTCAAAGCAAGCCTTTAAGATGAACGTGCCTTAATAAAACTTTTCATATAGTTTGACAAAAAGCAAAAGCTCGCAGACCGATAAGGGTTTGCGAGTTTTTGTTTGTATTTATTCTATTTCTTCTCTCCACTCGTCGCTGATGTCAGCACAGCTTCCACACATACGAGCCTCCTTGACAGCCATGCCCACGCCGCGGAAAAGCTTTTTTGTACCCTCGGCGCTTGCGGTGTAGTTTACAGCCCTGCGTGCGTCAATGCCGATGCTTTGAGCAGCTTCAACAGAGTCGATATTTGCACCGATGAAAAGAAATTCCCAGCCTGCGCCCTCTTTTTGCTTTTCGATAAGCCTTTTGACCTCTTTGTGCGAGAATTTAACGCTTGCGTTCTCCATTCCGTCTGTGGTTATCACGAACATCGTCTTTTGCGGGATATCCTCCTTGCGCGCGTACTTGTGGATATTTGCGATATGCTTGACCGCGTCACCTACCGCATCGAGCAGCGCTGTGCAGCCCATAGGGGCGTAGTCATCGCGGGTAAGCTGCTTGACATTTTCTATGGGAACTCTGTCGTGGATAACGCTCGAGGTCTCGCTGAACATCACAGTTGAAACAAGTACAGGTGTGCCTGATTCCTTCTGCTGCTCGATCATAGTGTTGAAGCCCCCGATAGTGTCATCACGCAAAGGTGACATCGAGCCGCTGCGGTCGAGGATAAATACCAGCTCGGTCACGTTGTTGAGAGTCTTTTCAGCAGTCTTTTTCATAGTGATCCCTCCTTGAAGGTCTTGAGTTGTTTTTTGTTTACAGCTACATAATAGCACACTTTCAAGAAGGGATGGTCGCTTTGAAAGCGACATTTTTTCTTTTTTCAGCAGCCGATAAGCGACTGGTCAAAGGCGAAAAGTGCCTGGTTTATCACGAAGATATCGTACTGCTTATTGATGATGAAATACTTGATGATAAGATCGCCCTTCAGGCTGTCAGAGAGGCTGTAGCCTGCTTTGGCGAGCAGGTCCTGTGTCTGCTCAAGGTCAAGCTGCAGGGCGATAGCAAACGCAAGCGCGGTCTGTTTCTTCGGCTTGTAGTTGACATCGCTGCGTATTTTTGAAAACAGTTTGCGGTCGATATTCGCCTTGCGGTATGCCTGCACATCGGTCATTCCGCTTTGGTCGATGAGGCGCAGAAGCATTTGTGAGAACGATTCGTCACGGCTTTTGAGAAAATCATCAAGGCTCTGCGGCGCAGCAGCCGCACCGCAGCTTTGTACAAGTACAGGTTCATCGCACATAGGCGTATCTTCTGCTTCCTCAAGTACGCTTCTTTCTCTTATCGGGACTGCACCTGCTTTTGCAGACCTTGCACCGAAGAAGCTGTGCTTTGCTTTCAGCGGCTTTGGGAGATTGCCGTCAAGGAAATCGTTTATCCCCTCAAAAAGTCTGCCGTCGATATGAAATGCACTTTTTGAGTATAGAACGAGCGTGACGGTCATATCATTCTGCGAAAGAAATTTTTCGATAGAATTGACAGCTACCTGCAGCGCCTTGTCCTTTGGGTAGCCGTATATGCCCGATGATATCAGCGGGAACGCCACGCTCTCGCAGCCATTTGCCGCAGCAAGCTCAAGCGAGTTTTTATAGCACGCGCTAAGCAGCTCGCGCTCGCCGTTTGTGCCGCCCTGCCAGACAGGTCCTACGGTGTGTATAACGTGTTTGCAGGGCAAGTTATAGCCGCCTGTGATCTTTGCTTCGCCTGTTTTGCAGCCACCGAGCGTGCGGCACTCTGCCAAAAGTCCGCTGCCAGCTGCACGGTGTATCGCGCCGTCAACTCCGCCGCCGCCCAGCAGCGAGGAGTTTGCCGCATTAACGATAGCGTCTGCGCAGATTTTTGTAATATCTCCCGTGATTATGTTAAAGGGCATATTTATACCTCCTGTTCATTCTTTGATGTAGGATATCAGATCCATTTTGTCGTTAATTTTCAGCACCTTTCCTGTGCGCTTGTAGCCAAGCTTTTCGTAAAGATGACAGTTGCCCTGCTCTTGCAGTATCGTTTCGAGTGACCAATCGTGCTCGCCGTGAATATGCTCTGCAAGCTTTATCGCTGCCTGTGCATAGCCTTTGCCGCGATGACGTTTTGCTATGAAAATCGGAGAAAGCCGCTTTTTACTCCCTTTAACAACTACCCTTAATGCTCCGACCTTTTCGCCGCCGCTGACTATGAAATAGTAAAAGCTGCCGTCTTGCAGGCGCGACTGCACTTTTTCGACACTTTCGCAGGCGGGGTTTGTTTTAAAGTCCTGATATTTTTCCAAAAGATCGGCAAAAGCATCTGTCTGCATTTGCCAGAGCGCCTGCGCGTCGCATACATCTATTCGTATCAGCTGCACATTATCATCTCCTAAAGTTTCTACATCAATCATACACCAAAACGCGCTGCAAATCAATAGAAACTTTTCAGAAAATATTTACATCGGGATACGAAAAGGATATAATTAGTGTGTATAGTATGTTCAAAGGGGGCGAGATAAAATGGCATACAAATTTCTGGTGGTCGAGGATTCCGCGCAGATACGCGAGATGATAGGTGACTACTTTGCGGCGAAAAGCGGCGGAGAAATTGAGCTTGATTTTGCCCAGACGGGTGACATCGGGCTTGAAAAGGTTTACGCCTGCGAGTATGACCTTGTGCTGCTGGATATTATGCTGCCGGGAGCGTCCGGCTTTGAGATATGCAGACAGCTTCGCAGCAAAAGCAGCTGCCCGATAATCTTCATCACGGCGCTTGGCAGGCAGGACGATATTCTTCACGGCTACGAGCTTGGAGCGGATGATTACATCGTCAAGCCGTTTGCTCTTGCAGCGCTTCACGCAAAGTGCCTTGCACTTGTCAAAAGAGCAAAGGGTATGATGCTTTCGCAAAGCGTTATGCGGTGCGGAAAAATTGAGCTTGACCCGCTGAAAATGAATGTGAGCGTTGACGGTGAGACTGTCGAGCTTGCGCCGAAGGTGTATTTTCTGCTCAAGCTGCTTATGGACAACAAGGACAGGGTGATGAGCAGGGACACCATTATAACAAAGGTGTGGGGGTACGATTTCGACGGTGACGAGAGGGTCGTTGACAACCACATCAAAAAGCTTCGCAAGGCGCTTGGCAGCGAGAGCAAAAGGGTAAAGACAGTTTTCGGCGGCGGCTACAGGCTGACTGAAACATAACAAAAAGGGGCAGAACAATGAAAAGGACACATACTATACAAAAACCGAGCTTTAAAAAGATACTGCTCAGAAGGCTGATAATTGGCTTTATAATTGCAGCAGCTGTGTTAGCATCGGCGCTTATCACAGCGACTCTCGTTTACAAAAGCTATATTTATGATGAGGGACAGGAAAAAGCAATCGCGCTTGCAAATTACATTGAGACGGAGATGACCGATTACGAAAACGGCAAAAGTCCCTACCCCGATACCGACAGTCTTATAATTGAAGCAAACAGCCATCTGGTCGCAGAGGCAAGCTTTGACGCAGTTGAGAACAAACCGTACATTGCCTGCCGTCTGCTTGACAAGGATAAAAGTGTTATTGGCGATTCAGCGTGGCTGTTAAGACTTAAGGTTGCTCAGTATGATGATACAGGCGACTCGTGGGGCGTTTATTTGTGTCATCCCGATGTATACGATGAGGTTTATGCGGCTGTTGAGAGATATAACAAGAAAATAGAGCAGCAATACGATAATGACAAAGAGTACGGAATATTTGTCTACGAAGCGTATCTTGACGGAAAGTATTTTTATCCTCGTTTGAGTATAAGGTCGATGAGTAAAGAGAATTTCCATAAAAACGAACTCGGCGAGTGGAAAGAGGAAGAGGCTGTGGAATTCTACCCACGCGACACAAGTTCAATGCAGTATGTGGAGTATAAAGACAAGGTAACGATGCTGTATTTTACTGCTTGGGAGGATCACACCGACCCTGCTGTTGAAAGCTCGCTTGATGAATATGTCAGGGATAAGAACTATGAGCATGAATATAAAAATGTGTTTGTGTTTTCATATCCATACTATTCGCAGGGTGGGTCAGTAGATCCGCAGTATACGCTTGTCTGTGCGTTCCCGTATTCATTCGTGCAAAGGTTTTCTTTGCTTGTGGTGATATGCGCAGCGGCGGCATTTATAATCACTATGCTTATTGCTTTTATCAACGCAAAGCTTTGCTATGCAGACAGAAAGGCGCAGTATGAGATATTCACCTCACGGCGTGATACGACCAACGCTATGGCGCACGACCTTAAAGTGCCGCTTACTGCGATGTCGGGCTACTGCGAGATGCTGCGCGAGGACATTGATCCGCAAAAACGGCAGCACTATCTTGATATGATATCATCAAGCGCTGAACAGATGAACAGGATAGTTACGGACATACTTGAGCTTGCAAAGACAGAATCGGACGTTAAGGCGCTTGACATACAAAGCGTGAGTGTGCGCGAGGTCTGCACGCAGATAGTTCAGGAGCTTGACGCGGCATTTGAGAAAAAGAGTATGAAATGCACTGTAACGGGTGGGGAGATACAGATAAAGGCTGACAGGCAGCTTTTTACGCAGGCGGTGACTAACCTTATGCACAACGCGCTTGTGTACTCAAAGCAGGGCAGCGAGGTAGACATAACGATAGACAGCAGGCAGCTGCGTATCGAGAACGTGCCAAAAAGTATGCCAAAGACAGAGCCTGACGAGCTGATGAAGGCATTTGTCAAGGGCAATTCTTTCCGCGGTGAGAACTCGGGCAGCGGTGTGGGGCTTGCAGTTGCAAATCACGATTTGCAGAGAATGGGCTTTACGCTGACGATCGAAATGACCGATGATCGCTTTGCAGCCGTTTGCAGATTTAAATAAACAAAAAAAAGAGCCGACATTAAATCGGCTCTTTTCATATGTTCTAAAATTACTTTGAGGAATCATCAGATGCTGCATCAGCATATTTTGCTGCAAGCTCGTTTATCTTGCCGTTTTCCTTCATCTTCTTGATGCTCTTATTGATCTGGTCGAGAAGATCCTTATTGCCCTTCTTTACAGCGATAGCATACTCTTCGTTGTCGAACTGGTCATTGTCCTCAACGATCTTCAGACCCTTGTTGTCCTTAACGTACTTGTCTGCGGTTGCAGAGTCAATAACTACAACATCGCACTTGCCGTTAACGAGCTCAAGAATTGCCTCTGTGCCCTTCTTGAAAGACTGATAGCTGTAACCAAGCTTCTTAACGCAGGTCTCACCTGTATAGCCCTGGATAACAACGATCTTCTTGTCCTTCATATCCTTTGCCTTGGCAATATCGGAATCTTCCTTGACGATCATGACCTGTTTTGCGTTGTAGTAAGGCTCAGAGAAATCAACCTTTTCTTTTCTCTCGTCAGTAACTGTCATACCGGCGATAGCAGCATCGATCTTGCCGTTGTCAAGTGCAACGAGCAGAGAGTCAAACTCCATATTCTCGATTTTTGCTTCCTTGTTGTTGTCATCGCCTATCTGCTTAGCAATAGCCATGTCGATACCGTCGAACTCGCCGATAACGCCCTTTGATACAACATACTCAAACGGCGGGAACTCTGCATTTGTACCGAACTTGATAGAACCCTTTTTGTCGCCCGAGCTGCTTGAATTGCTGCAGGCTGTGAATGTGACTGCCATAAGTGCTGCGGCAGTGACCGTACTTAAAATCCTTGTGAACTTCTTCATAATACCATTACTCCTTAACTTTATTATTATCATAAGGCTGTGACGCCCGATATACTTATTTAAGCACGCTGCTCAAAAACTTCTGCGTGCGCTCGTTCTTGGGATCGTCAAAGATCTCGCCGGGCTTTCCGCTTTCCATTACAACGCCCTGATCCATAAACAATACCCTTGTGCCGACTTCCTTTGCAAAGCCCATTTCGTGCGTAACGACTACCATAGTCATACCGCTCTTGGCAAGGCTTTTCATAACATCGAGCACCTCGCCGACCATTTCAGGATCAAGCGCTGATGTGGGTTCGTCAAAAAGCATTATTTCAGGCTCCATAGCAAGCGCCCTTGCGATAGCGACACGCTGCTTCTGACCGCCCGAGAGCTGTGAGGGATAAGCGTCTGCCTTGTCTGCAAGTCCGACCTTGCCAAGCAGCTCTAATGCCTTGTCGTGTGCCTGTTCTTTGGTCATCTTCTTGAGCAGTACAGGTGCAAGTGTTACATTTTTAATTATCGTCAGATGCGGGAAAAGATTGAAGTGCTGAAACACCATTCCCATCTTCTGTCTTATCCTGTTTACATCGACCTTGGGATCGTTTACCTTCTCACCGTCGATGAATATCTCGCCGTCGGTCGGCGTTTCAAGCAGGTTAAGGCATCTCAGGAAGGTGCTTTTGCCTGAGCCTGACGGACCGATAACAACAACGACCTCGCCTTTATTGATATGCTCGTTGATACCGCTTAAAACCTCAAGGTCGCCAAAGGTCTTTTTCAGATTGTTAACAGTGATCATATGTGCCAGCCTTTCCGTTACCTTGCGTCTGATTTGCGCAGCTTCTTTTCAAGCAGTCCCAGACATATCGTAAGTATCTTTATTATTACAAAGTAGATGACCGCAGTTGCAAGCAGCGGCATAGCAGCTTCAAAGGTCGCGCTCTTTACAAAGTCGCTGGCTTTCTGGATATCCATAAGCCCGACGTAACCGACTATCGCGGTTTCCTTGATAAGCACGATGAACTCGTTGCACAGCGCAGGGAAGATGTTTTTCAGCGCCTGCGGTATGACTATATGCGTCATAGTCTGGTACGAGCTGAGTCCGAGTGAGCGTCCTGCCTCTGTCTGCCCTTTGTCGATGGACATTATTCCCGCACGGATTATCTCCGAAACATACGCGCCCGAGTTGATGCCGAATGCTATCGAGGCGATTATCCATTTTTCAAGGTCGACCGATGCGAAGATAACAAAGTAGATTATCATCAGCTGCGTTACTGACGGCGTGCCGCGGATAACGTCTGTATATATCTTGCCTAAGATCTTTAGCGGTTTATGCTTTGAAAGATTGCAAAGCGCGATAATAAATCCTATGATTATGCCGATGATGACAGCAAGCAGCGAAACTTTGAGCGTCAGCAGTATGCCGTCGATAAACAGCTTGTATCTGTCCTCACGGATAAATGTTTTTTCAAATGATTCCTGAAAACCAGAAAACCACGAAAGGGTTGTTATCATATCCACGTTATTCCCCGACCTTAACTACATTATAATTATTTCCATTAACAGCATTCATAGACTTAATTGTAGCATACAAGCTTGTTAAAGTCAATAGCAATAATAACGAAAAAAGCACTGCTCGGGTATAAGATAATTGGCGCATTTACGCTATTTCTCAAAAAAAGTCTGCACGGGTGGGCACAGACTTTCAGAAAAACACTCTTACCGCGGCAGCTGACAGCACAAAGCCGCACATATCCGCAAAGCACGCACCTGCGAACACGGCGGGGTATGCTTTTTGTTTTATCGCGGCAAAGTAGACCGAGATGGTGTAAAATGTCGTTTCGGTCGACCCCATTATCACACTTGCCACGCGCCCTGCAAAGCTGTCGGGCGGGACTTTTGACAATGTATCTTCAAGCACGCAAAGGGCTCCGCTCCCCGAAAAAGGACGGATGACCGCAAGGCTTATGCACTCACGCGGAAAACCGAGAAAGCTCGTCAGGGGAGAAAGGGTATCTGCGATGATCTCAACCGCGCCCGATGCCGAAAACATTCCCACGGCTGTCATTATAAGTATCAGCGAGGGGAGTATCTCAAAGACGGTCAGCAGGCTTTCGCGCGCACCGAGCATGAATTCCTGCGCGATATCCACACGCTTTACCACACCTGCAAGCAGTATAAAAGTTATGACCGCGGGTACGAATATCTCACTTGATCTCATTTTTCTTTCCTTTCAGGTTTGTCATGCTCACCGCATACACTACGATGCACCCGCAGACTGCCGAGATAAGCGACACCGCGATTATCGGCAATGTAACGTCAAACGGTTCGGCTGCGCCGTACTTTGCACGCAGCGCACCGACAGTTGTGGGTATCAGCTGTATCGACGCGGTATTGAGCACCGTTAGCATTGCGATACTGCGCGCGGTGTATCTGCTGCGGTTTTTCGCCATGCCTTTTACCGCTGCGATGCCAAGGGGAGTTGCCGCATTTGCTATGCCGAGCATATTTGCGGTTATGTTCATGCTGATATTTTGCAGCGTTTTTTCATCACAATGCTTAAAGAGCCTTTTTGTGATGGGGGAGAGCAGACGCTCAAAAATACGGGTGATGCCTGCCTTTTCGGCTACGCGCATAAGTCCGCCCCAGAGCGCCATAGTTCCCGCAAGATAAAGCGCAAGCTGCAGGGCATCGGAGCAGGAGCTTATCGCGGCATCTGACAGCTGTGCCGTGTTGGACAGGCTTATCGAGGAGAAAACGGAAACGGCACAAAGCGCGGCTGCAATTATTCCGATCAAATTATTCACTCTCCATTTATTAACAAATGTTAAACTTTTTCTATTTTCTTGAAAGTTTAGTGATAATACTTGACTTTTTTCAATTGTATTGTTATAATTAAATTACGAAAATGAAGTGTTGTAAACTTTTTTCGCAGATAAGGGGATGTATTTTATGAAGTCAACAGGTATTGTGAGAAAAATTGACGAACTTGGAAGAATCGTTCTGCCAATCGAGCTCAGAAGGACTTATGATCTTGCAGAGAAAGATGCTGTTGAGATCTATACAGATGATGATAAGATCATTCTGAAGAAGTTCCAGAGAGCGTGCATTTTCTGTGGAGAGGCTGACGGAGTTATCGAGTTCAAGGGCAGGACTGTTTGCGAGAAGTGCGCAGCGGAGCTTGGCAAAAAGTAAAACAATACAGGCAAGGTGAGTTCTTCTCACCTTGTTTTTTTATCTATATGCCTGCAAAACAAAAAAGATACCAAAGCAAGAAGTTTTGGTATCTTTTTATTTCAGTATAAGTTTTTTGAATTCTTCCTCGCTGTAGCGGTATACGCTCATACTCAAATGCCTGCCTGATTTTTCAAAGCATTGCAGTTTTGCACGGCCGGTGTACTCCCAGAAAGTCCAGTCAACGTCATCATCAGGCTGGGAGAAATTGCTTTCGTACCATATCATACAGTCGGAAAACTCGCCTTTGATGTATTTATCATAGGCAGTTTTTGAACATTTGATGATCGGTGCTGCACCGCAGGATCTTTTTACAGCATTAACAAAGTCACGAAGATTGGTGCCTATCTTGTTCACGCTCGGCGAGAAGATACGTGCCAGAAGCCCCGGGCTGACCTCGACAACGGGCAAAAGGCGCCCTGTCATATCGCCTGCGGCAGAAAGAAAGTTTTCCGCCTGCGCTTCGCCGTCAGAATTAAGGTCAAAAACGTGCATCGCACCGACAGGCAGTTTGCTCTTTTTGCAGCTCTTCCAGTTCTCCTCAAACTCATCGTCAACGGAGTTTGTCGATCTCGTCGCGCGCAGGTAGCACATCTGTATATTCTGCCCGCCGAACTTTGACCAGTAGATCTGCCCGCATTTGCTGTCCATAACAGGTCCGCGCACGGGGTAGTCTTTCTTTTTGGGTTCGTTGAACCATATCTGCCCCGACCACAGCAGCACACCAAGCTCGATAAGCAGCACAACAAGGCACAGCGCGATAAGCCGCACCATAAGCTTGCGCAGTATGCTTTTTCTTTTGCGCGGCTTTTCGGCAGGCTCCTCCTCGGGGCTCTCCTCCTCAATGGGATAGCCTTGCTCATCGATCTCGATACTGTATTTTATTTTTTTGTTATTTGCTCTTTTCATTTGCAGCCGATCCCTTGTCTATAGCTGCCTGCTGCTGCGAGAGGTACTCAAAGTTATAGCTTTCAAGCAGCTTGTTTACCTGCTCGGTGATCTCGGCAAAGGCTTTCTGATTGCAGCATTTTCCGCTTGCGCCCCTGTTACACTCGCCGTCGGGAGCAAGACACCTTGAAAAGCAGTATGTACCCTCTATCGCCTCGACGATAGTTTTCAGAGAGATCTCTTTTGGAGCTTTGTTTATCTGGTAGCCGCCCTGAACGCCCTGATATGATCTGACGATATCAAGTGAAACGAGCTTTCTCAATATCTTCACCGCGAACCGCAGGGGAACCAGTGTGTTGGTCGAAATGGTCTTTGCATCAAGCTTGCTGCCTGTTTTGCAAAGCTCCGATACGATGCGCACGGCATAGTCGGTTTCGAGTGTTATATACATATGATGTACCTGTTCCTTTCGTTAATCAAGATAATCTCTTACCTTGTTGCTCCTGTTGGGGTGACGCAGCTTGCGCAGTGCTTTTGCCTCTATCTGTCTTATTCTCTCACGGGTAACGTTGAACTTCTTGCCCACTTCCTCAAGAGTTCTCGATCTGCCGTCCTCAAGACCAAAACGCAGACGCAGCACCTGCTCCTCACGTTCGGTGAGGGTAGAGAGGACCTGATTAATCTGTTCTTTGAGCAGCACAAGTGATGCGGCTTCAGCCGGTGCGGGAGCATCATCATCGGGGATAAAGTCGCCCAGGTGAGAATCCTCCTCCTCGCCGATAGGTGTTTCAAGCGATACGGGATCCTGTGCGATACGCATTATCTCGCGCACTCTGTCAACGCTCATGTCAAGCTCCTCGGCTATCTCCTCGGGTGACGGGTCGTGACCGTTCTTGTGCAGCAGCTGTGAGGATGCTTTCTTGACTTTAGTTATTGTTTCCACCATATGCACAGGTATTCTGATAGTTCTTGCCTGGTCGGCGATAGCTCTTGTGATAGCCTGTCTTATCCACCAGGTCGCATAGGTCGAGAACTTGAAGCCTTTGGTATAGTCAAACTTTTCTACCGCCTTGATAAGACCCATGTTGCCCTCCTGGATAAGATCAAGGAAGCTCATGCCGCGTCCGACATATCTTTTTGCGATAGACACAACAAGTCGCAGGTTAGCCTCGGCGAGTCTTTTTCTTGCCTTGGATGCCTCTTTTTCGTTGTTGCTTGCCATGCTTTCTGCAAGCTGTATCTCCTCCTCACTTGTCAGAAGCTTAACGTTGCCTATCTCCTTGAGGTAGATCTTTACAGGGTCGTCGATCGCAACGCCGTCGGTCGAAAGAGAGATGTCAACATCAGTCTGCTCGATATCCTCCTCGGGATTGGAGATATCAAGTGTTTCATCAATGACGATATCATCAATGATCTCGATATTAAGGCTTGCGCAGATGTCATAGAAATTGTCCATCTGTTCAACATCGTAAGCAACCTTTTCAAAGGCATCTGTGATCTCTTTGGTGGTCAGTTTGCCTGTTGCCTTGCCGTGTTCCATAAGGTTGTCCATTATCTGCTTCTTGTCACTCATAAAAATGCTCTCCTATCTGAATTAAAAATAATAAACCTGTTAAATATGCGGCGGATCGTCAGTATGGGCACTCATACTGCTCATCGTCCTCCCACGCACTTGATCCGTCGGGCTCACCGACGTACAGCACTTTATCGTCGCGGATAATAAGTGCAAGCCCGTGTTCGGGCTCCCATAAGCACTGTGCCTCGACGGTATAGCCGATGCCTTCGCCCTCGGGCTCGAATATATAAAGGATGGGCTCGGATATGTATCTGAGGATATCCCTGCCCGAAATATCCTCGGGGATATTTGTGTTTATTTTCTCGTCGATATCGGGGTAGATGTCTGAAAAATCGCCCCACTGCTCACGCATAAAATTGCAGTAGGCAACGGCTCTTTCACAGAACGTATCTATCATTTCATCACTTAGATCCACAAGATGTTCTGCGCATTTTTCTGCATAGTCGGGATCAAGGTCGGCATCGCGGTCGATCTCGACCTCGATCTGTCCGCCGAAAAGCGGTACGTCAAGCGTTCCCGAAAGAAAGCAGTCGTCCATCTCGTGAAGGTCTTTTATAAGTCCCATATTGGCTCCTCCTTAATCACCGTTCTTTTTGCGGTGCCGTTCAAGGTCTTTCAAAAAGCTGTCGTTATCGTTGACGGAAATTTTCTGACTTTCGTTTTCTCTGAACGACCTTATTACCTCGATATAGTCGCGGCAGACATTTTCATCGACCGAGAGCTGTTTGTATTTTTCAATCATACCCACTATCCTGCCGACCTCGTCGGGTGAAAACTCCTCGTTGAAGGATGACAGCGAGTAGTCCTGCATAGCCTGTATCTTCGCGCATAGGCTTTCAAAAACGCGCCTGTTGAAGTCGGTCACGAATTCCTGAGGGGCTATCCTTTCGCGGATATCGTTATACCTGTCGGGGTTTGCCCACAGGTAGTAGATTATGCCCTGCTCGGCTTTGTCCTCACGCGGATGGTCAAACGCCTCGGGGTTTACAGCATCGCGCTTTTTATCGGTAAAGGTGACCTCCTTGCGCCACTGTGCCGACTCTGCCTGCCTGCGCGCCTTGCGCCTGCGTGCATCGACCTCCTGCCTGATAGCCTCTTTGCTGACGTTAAGCTCTGCGGCAAGTTTTGATGAATAGATATCCCTCTCAACAGGTGAGCTTAAAGATGCGATAACGTCATAAGATTTTTTGAGGTAGTCTATCTTCCCGAGGTCTGTGCTTGTATCAATTCCCTCACGGCGCTTGTTAAGCTCGTACTCGACAGCGCCCTGCGTTTGTTTAAGAAGATTTTTAAAGCGTACTGCTCCGAATTTGTTAAGGTATTCATCGGGGTCTTTTGCGCCGTTCATTCTGACTATCGTAGTTTTCAGTCCTGTGCTTTCAAGAAGCTTTATTGCCTTTGATGTAGCCTTTTGCCCTGCCTCGTCCGAGTCGTAGCATATCATGATATGGTCTGCATAATTGACCAGCATACGCGCCTGACGCTCGGTGAGCGCAGTTCCGCATGAAGCCACGGCGTTTTCAAAGCCCGCCTGGTTGAGCGAGATAACGTCAAGGTTGCCCTCGCACAGAATTATCTGCCGCTGCTTGACCGCTGCATTCTTTGCAAAGTTGAGCGAGAAAAGAAAGCGCTCTTTATTGTATACTGCGGTATCCTTGGAGTTGAGATACTTTCGCTTGTCATCGGGGGAGAGCGCACGCCCGCCAAACCCGACTATATGCCCTGTAAGGTCAATAAAGGGGAACATTGCGCGGTTTACAAAGAAATCGAACGTGTTTCCCGTTTTTTGTGAGCGTGAGATGAGCGATGCATCTATAAGCTCCTGCTCGGTATAGCCAAGCGACAGCATATGCGTTTTCAGTGCGCTCCAGCTGTTAGGTGCAAAGCCCATTCCGTATTTTTTTATAGTTTCAAAGGAGAGCTTTCTTTTTCTCACAAGGTAGTCGATGCAAGCCTTGCCTGCATCTGTTTTGAGCTGTGAGTAAAAGAATTTTGCAGCATCCTTATTCATTTCGTAAAAGCGTTTTTTATCGACAGAGCTGTGCTGCGCAAAGCCGCTTGTTTCGGGCAGAGGGATATTTCCGCGCTCGGCAAGCATCTTCACGGCTTCCCAGTAGTCGAGATTGTGATATTTCATCACAAAGGTTATAACGTCACCGCCTGCACCGCAGCCAAAGCAGTGAAAAAACTCTTTGTCGGGGTGGATGTGGCAGGACGGAGTTTTCTCGTTATGGAAAGGGCAAAGGCAAATGTAATCTCTGCCTGTACGCTTTAGCGTTATGTAGCTGCCCATAACTTCTTCGATAGGGTTCGCAGCCTTTAGTCTGTCAATAAAATCCTGCGGCAGAGGCATTTGTCTCAACTCCTTTCTTACGGCTTTTGGAGCATCATCACTTTTTGCCTGTTATCTCCTCGATAGTGATGCCCTCAAATTGGTATGTGATATATATGTTTCCCGGTATATCGGTCTTTGTTATAACGGTGAATTCTTTTCCGTCCTTTGATGTGTAGTTGTAGAAAAAGTTATTGTTTTTGTACGTCTGCACGCAGCCGTGTTTTGAAAGCAGCTTTTTCATCTTATCATAGCTTTTGAACATAACGTTCTGAACTGTGTCTTTTCCGCTTCCGCTTGTTGAAAGCACGACATAGTCCGCGCCGAAGTTTACCCGTGTAACGCTGATTATGTCGCCAAAGCCTGTTTCGTCACCCGAGATAAGAAAAGCCTCTATGTAGATAAAAAACAGCAGCACAAAGCTCCCAACTATGATAAGTGCCCATTTCAATGCTTTAACCAGCGGTCCCATAGCATACCTCCATTATTTTAATACAGTGTCCAGCTTTTGGGGATAAACAGGTCCTTGAATGCCTGCACGGCAAAGCCGTCTGTCATTCCTGCGATGTAGTCGCACACGGCGGTATCCGCGCCGTACTTGTAGGCGTTGTTGAGATACTGCGCGGGCAGCGCCTCGATATGCAGTATGTAGTATTGATACAGATACGCTATCATATCCTGCGCGCGCGTTTCCTCTGATTTGCACTTGGGGTTTGTATACACCGACACGCCCATAAATTTATGCAGCGCGTCATAAGCCTGCGCGGTACGCTCGTCCATATGAATCTCCTGCGCGCCGCCGTTTATTATCGAGGTTATAAGCGTGGTTATGCGCTCTGATTTCGAGTGCCCGAGAACATCTGTAATGCTGCGGGGGACATCGTCCTCTGTGAGTATCTCCGCCCTTACCGAGTCGTCGATATCGTGATTTATGTAGGCGATGACATCGGCAAAGCGGACTATCTGACCTTCCCTTGTTTCCGCCTTCTGATTGGTGTGCTTCAGTATCCCGTCGCGCACCTCATAGGTGAGGTTGAGCCCCTCGCCGTCGTTTTCGAGGCAGTCCACAACGCGCAGGCTTTGCTCGTAGTGGTGAAAGCCGTGGGGGTTAAGCTCGTTGAGCATTCTCTCGCCCGCGTGACCGAAGGGTGTATGCCCCAGGTCGTGACCAAGTGCGATAGCCTCTGTCAGATCCTCGTTGAGCCGCAGCGCTCTTGCCATAGTTCTCGCTATCTGCGCGACCTCAAGCGTGTGGGTAAGTCTTGTCCTGTAATGGTCGCCCATAGGGGAGAGAAAGACCTGTGTTTTGTGCTTTAAGCGTCTGAACGAATTGCAGTGCAGTATCCTGTCCCTGTCGCGCTGAAACTCTGTGCGCAGATCGCACGGCGGCACATACCTTTCGCGCCCTTTGGTGCGGCTGCTAAGGCAGGCGAACTCGCAAAGCGTGTCCTTTTCAAGCTGTTCATATCTTTCTCTTGGGAGCATACCCTCACTCCTTTACGTCCAATCCCTCCGCAGTCAATCTGATATTCAGAAATGTGCGGAATATCTCCTCTTTATCGCTTGTGCTTTCTTTCAGCTTCAAAAGCCGCCTCTTGCCGACTCTCTTATCGAGCAGCGCAAAAATGCGCACGATAAGGTCATCGCTTTCAAGGCTTTTTTCAATGCTCTGGTTGTCAAATTCGCTGAAAGCATTATAAAAGCACATCTGGTCAAACTGTCCGTACTTCAGCGCAGTTTCGTCGATAAACGGGAACACTCTTGTCAGCCTTGCATTGAGCGTTTCGTCTTTGGGGAGCTTATCAGCCTTGCTCCACAGCTCGCAATAGCTGCCCTCTATGACCTCTTTGCCGTCAAGCAGGATAGCAGCCCGTCCCCAGTGGTCGGGTGCCTTATTGAATGATGTCGCAAAGTAGGTTATGTGCCCTTTAAGAGAATCCGCAAGGTACTCCTTTTCAAGCTTGCTGCGCATTTTTGACCATGTGTGCATTGTTTCTCCTTGATGTCTGCATATTTTTTTCGTTCTATAACAATATACCTTAAAAAATAATAAAAACCTTTATTTTTCATAAAGGTTTTCACACTTTTGTATATTTGCACAATCATCAAGCAAAATCAGCCTCAAGATTTGGTTCTTCCGACAGCTTTATCTGACCGTTTGAGATATCTGTTATCTTATCTCTGAACTGCCTGCAAAGCTCTGCTTTTACAAGGACAGAGATATTCACAACATCTGCAAAATCCTCTTTTTCCTTGATGACCTCAAAATCGGGGAGTACATAGCTGACCTTGCCGTACATAGTGTAATCGCACGAGAACTCAAAGCGCGAGCATTCGTGCATTTGCATTATCCTTGCCGCATTGACGGCGATCCTGCACCCCTGCGAGTAAGCTCTCACAAGTCCGTTCGCACCCAGCAGCACGCCGCCGAAATACCTCGTCACCACCACGCAGACATCGGTAAGCCCCGCCTTTTGCAGCACATCAAGCACGGGAACTCCGCCTGTGCCCTGCGGCTCGCCGTCATCGGAGTAGCGCGTGGTGTTTTTGTCACGCAGTATATACGCATAGACATTGTGCCGTGCCTTGCGGTTTTCACAGCGTATACGCTCTATGAACGCGACCGCTTCCTCGGCAGTCTTTACGGGCGCGATATGCCCGATAAATTCACTTTTCTTCTCAACAAAGCTGCTTTGCGCCTCTTCGTAAATGGTCTTGTAGCTCATAAGCTGTCCTTTCAAAACAAAAAGAGTGGATAAAAACTTATCCACTCTGTCTTTTCAGAATCAGTCAAGGTTGAACTTCTTCTTGAATCTGTCAACACGTCCGCCTGTATCAACAAGCTTCTGCTTTCCTGTGTAGAAAGGATGACACTTTGAGCAGATTTCTACCTTGATGTCCTTCTTTGTGGAACGAGTCTTGATAACGTTACCGCAAGCGCAGGTGATAGTTGTCTCCTCGTAGTTCGGGTGGATGCCCTCTCTCATTGCAAAAACCTCCT
>Ga0256404_1002985_pt1 | contig 35775 bp, 26 predicted proteins | sample RumenRJG_01DNA_FD_185990 | JGI IMG/M metagenome (GOLD analysis project Ga0256404, IMG submission 185990) | Bovine rumen microbial communities from Lethbridge, Alberta, Canada - RJG_01 | ecosystem: Host-associated > Mammals > Digestive system > Stomach > Rumen | place: Canada: Alberta | collected... | reverse complement strand
AAGAAGAACTTCAACTTTGATGGCAACAGTGCGACACAGAGATGGATTCGCAGTCTGGGGGCATGTAGGAATAATCTTGCCAGTTGATCTCTGTCAAGAAAAAACTCCGCAACAACTTGACGCGGTCGTTTACAGGTCCGTTCTTGAAATAGAAGGGGCTTTATACTATACTTCTACTTGTTTTGAGAGTAATTTCGCCTTCCGGAACGGATGGCGGATCCGCAAAGGAAAGGGGACACGGAAGTATGTGCGGTATTATCGGATATACCGGTCCGAAAGCGGCAGCGCCGCTGCTACTTGACGGTCTGCGGAAGCTGGAATACAGAGGCTATGATTCTGCCGGCATCGCAACGATCTGCGAAGGCAGCATACAATTTGCAAAAACACCCGGAAAGATTACAAATCTGCTCAACCGGACCCATAACGGAACGGACTTGCAGGGGACCTGCGGTATCGGACACACTCGCTGGGCAACCCATGGCGTTCCGAACGAACTCAACGCGCATCCGCATATGAGCCAGAGCGGAAAGCTTTGCATCGTTCACAACGGGATTATTGAAAACTATGCGGAAATCAAACAGTTTCTTCAGGAAAAGGGCTACCATTTCATTTCCGATACCGATACCGAAACAGCCATCCAGCTGATTGATTATTTCTTCTTTAAAACCAAAAATCTGCTACAGGCCGTGCTCCATGCGCTGCATCGCATTGAAGGGGCTTATGCCATGGTCATTCTCTGCGCTGATGATCCGGACACCATCATCGCCGCAAGAAAGGACGCGCCTTTGCTCCTGGGCTACGGGGACGGATTCAACCTGGTTGCATCCGACGCAACGGCTCTTATTGCGCATACCCGGAAGGTCGCATATATGGAAGACGGGGAAGTGGCCGTGGTTACGCCGCAGTCGATCGAGGTTTTTGATATCCTTGGTCAGCCGGTAAAAAAGGAGCTTCATACCATCGACTGGGATATTTCCGCGGCGGAAAAGGGCGGCTATCCGCATTTCATGCTCAAGGAAATCATGGAAGAGCCGAAAGCAATCCACAAAACCGTTTCGCCCCGGATAAAAGACGGCCGGATTGATTTCGGTGACCTGAAGCTTACTTCGGAACAGATTCAGAATGCGGATATTCTTTATATCATTGCCTGCGGATCTTCCTACCACGTCGGTATGGTGGCAAAGTACACGCTGGAAGGTCTTACACACAAGCTGGTGCTCCCGGTCTTGGCTTCCGAATTCTGCTATAGTGATCCGCTGGTAACGGAAAACACGCTTGTTATCATTATCAGCCAGTCCGGAGAAACGCACGATACCATGGAAGCCCTTAAAGTGGCAAAGCAGAAAGGTGCGCATATTCTTTCGATCGTTAATGTCGTCGGCAGTTCCATCGCACGGGCTTCCGATGATGTCCTTTACACATGGGCCGGTCCGGAGATTGCAGTTGCAACGACAAAGGCGTATACAACGCAGCTGGTTCTGCTGGACCTGCTCGGTCTGTATCTGGCCGACATTCTGGGAACGATCCGTCCGGAGGAGTATTCCGCGGTACTGGAGGAACTGAACTGGATTCCGGAGAAAGTGGAATCCATTCTGCAGAGTACCGATCAGATAAAATTCCTTGCAAGCCGGTACTTTAATCATAATTCCATCTTCTTTATCGGAAGAAATATTGATTATGCTCTGTGCATGGAAGGATCGCTGAAACTGAAGGAGATTTCCTATATTCATTCCGAGGCGTACGCCGCAGGGGAACTGAAGCACGGTACGATTTCTCTGATTGAGGACGGAACCCTTGTGATTGCCCTGGCTACCTATACGCCGCTGTTTGAAAAAATCCGAAGCAACATCGTAGAGGTCGCATCCCGCGGCGCGGAAGTTCTTGCCCTGACAACCGTCAGCAAGACGGAAGATGTGTCGGCGGTAGCGGATCATGTGATTTCCGTTCCGGATACCCATCCGATTTTGCAGCCTTCTCTGGGCGTTGTTCCTCTGCAGCTTTTTGCCTATTACATGGCTTTGCAGCGGGGCTGCGATATCGATAAGCCGAGAAATCTTGCAAAATCCGTTACGGTGGAATAAGCATCTAATCATAAAGCCGTGCCACGGAAGGCACGGCTTTTGTTTTCTTCCTTTTTTCTTTCCGCTGTTATTTTTCCAGCACCTGGCTGCGTATATTCCGAAACGCCTCAATGAAGGCCACGGAGTCCAGACCATAAGCGACGCTGTCATAGCCCATCGCGAATTTGTCTTTAGAATCCTTGGGAGACCCGGCGTAAATAATGCAGGGCTTTCCCGCCGCATGGCAGACTTCCGCAATATGGCGAAGAGACTGCTTAAAATCGGGCCGGTCAAACTGACCTGCAATTCCAAGAGATGTGGACAGATCATAAGGTCCGACAAAAATCGCATCAATTCCCTCGACCGCTACAATTTTTTCCAGATCCGCGAGACACTCCGCGGTTTCACACTGCGGAATCAGTAGGGTTTCGCGGTTCGAAACCTCGAAATAATTCTCCAGCCCCTGCTGCGCATATTCTTCATACCAGAAGCCGGATCCCGGTCCGGGTGCAACGCCGCGGCTGCCGACAGGCGCGTATTTTCCGTATTCCACGATTTTTTCTGCGTCTTCCACCGTTTTTACACAGGGAATAAGCAGTCCCATGGCTCCTACATCCAAGGGCTTCAGTATCGCCGGTCGGGAGATTTCCTGGACCCGAACAATCGGCGTAAGTCCATAGAGTTTCGCCGTTCGAATATACTCCAGATCGGATTGCGGGTGAAAACATCCATGTTCATTGTCAACAATGATGTAATCCAGCCCGCTCAGGCCGAGGCATTCCACGGCTGTCGTAGATCCGAGCTCAAAGAACGTTCCTATTGTTTTTCCCCGCGTAAAAGTTTTTCCCGTAGTGTATTCTTCATAATAGCCTCTTTTCTCACAGAACTTGCTGTCGTCTGCCGTTTGAAGTTCTTTTAAATATTATTGCGCAGCGCGGCGGATGTCAATCTTCACACCCTTCTTCTTTTTTCGATGATCCCTTGTGAAAACTGAACGAATCTTCATGCAATTTCCGAAATTTCCTGTCTGTTTCTCCCTGCTGCTATGCGTTGACTTGCTCCATTTAAAGTGTTACACTTTAAATCGTTATTCTAAAATGATAACCTTTTCAAAAGAGAGGACTGCACCATGAAAAAGAAAACTTTGAAACTTATTTCTCTTGTTCTTGCCTTTGCGCTGCTCGCCGCTTTTTCGGCCTGCGGCTCCTCCGGCTCAGACTCCGCTGCCAGCGAAGCTCCTTCTTCGGCAGCCGCCGGAAAAACCTTCAACATCGGCGTCGTACAGCTGGTAGAGCATCCGGCACTTGATGCTGCCACGCAGGGTTTTTCCGATAAGCTGACGAGCCTTATGGAAGCGGATGGAAATACCGTCAATATCGACGTGCAGAATGCACAGGGAGAATCCTCAAACTGCGCCGTCATTGTCAATGGCTATGTTTCGAAAAATGTCGATTTAATCATGGCAAATGCGACCGCGGCGCTACAGGCTGCGCAGACCGGAACCAGCACCATTCCGATTCTCGGAACGTCTGTAACCGATTATGCGACCGCTTTGGACATTGATAACTGGTCCGGTACAACGGGCATCAATGTATCCGGCACCTCCGATCTGGCTCCTCTGGATCAGCAGGCGGATATCATCAAGGAACTCTTCCCCGATGCGAAGAATGTCGGACTTCTGTACTGCGTCGCAGAACCAAATTCCAAGTATCAGGTAGACCTTGTCCGCGGCTACCTTGAGGATATGGGTTACACTTGCACCGACTTTACCTTTGCCGATTCCAACGAGGCAGCCTCCGTTACGCAAAGTGCCTGTAGCGCCAGCGACGTCATTTATATTCCAACGGATAACACCGCCGCTTCCTGTGCGGAAACAATCCGCGGCGTAGCGGAGCCCGCCGGCGTTCCCATCGTTGCCGGAGAGGAAAATCTCTGCAAGGGCTGCGGCGTCGCCACCTTGTCGATCTCCTATTATTCCCTTGGGGAGAAAACTGCCGAGATGGCGTACGACATCCTCGTGAACGGAGCCGATCCCTCCACTATGGAAATTCAATACGCCGAAGCTTTTACGAAGGAGTACAACGCCGAACTGGCGGAAGCCCTGGGCGTTACCATTCCCGATGGCTATGAACCGATCGCGGAAGGCTGACACTTTTCCCGAACCCAATATGCAGGGAAGCGGAAAAGGATCCGCTTCCCTGTTTATACAGGGCTAAGATCAAATCTAGGAGGATAAGTAGTGAGCTTTTTTCCGAACCTGCTGAGCGCACTTCCCGGCGCGATTGCCCAAGGACTGATCTGGGGCATCATGGCAATTGGCGTTTATATTACCTTTAAAGTTCTGGATGTTGCCGATCTGACGGTCGACGGAACGATGGCTACCGGCGGAGCCGTCTGTCTCATGCTGATGATAAACGGCATGAACGTCTGGCTCGCCCTGCTGCTTGCATTCCTTGCAGGCTTGGCCGCGGGTCTCGTTACAGGGCTTTTGCATACAAGACTTGGCATTCCCGTGATCCTAGCTAGCATTCTGACGCAGCTGGCTCTGTTTTCTGTGAACCTGCATATAATGGGAGAAAAGGCGAATATCGCTATCAATCCGGATAAGTACAATACACTGGTTTCGCTCCGTGACGTGCGGTCGGTTTCGCTTTCCAATCCCATTTTCGTCGCCGTGATCTTCACGGTCGTTCTTATCGGCGTACTGTACTGGTTTTTTGGAACGGAGCTGGGATCCTCTATCCGCGCGACCGGTTCCAACCTCAGCATGAGCCGTGCGCAGGGTATCAATGTCAACCGCAATAAAGTGATCGCCATTAGTCTGTCGAATGGAATTGTCGCGCTTTCCAGCGCGCTGTTCTGTCAGTACCAGGGTTTTGCGGACGTCAATGCCGGCCGCGGCGCGATTGTAATCGGGCTTGCCTCCGTCATCATTGGAGATGTGCTCTTCTCGAAGATTTTCCGCAATTTCGCACTGAAAATGTTTTCCGTCTCCATTGGGGCGATCATCTACTACATCGTAATCCAAATCGTTCTCACACTGGGACTGAACAGCAACGATCTGAAAATGTTCTCTGCCATTATTGTGGCGATTTTTCTTGGGCTGCCCTACCTCAAAGAAAAATATTCCGGAAAGCGGAAGCTCGCGGCCGTAAAGGGGGCTTCCGATCATGCTTAAGATTGAACATCTCCGCAAAACCTTTAACGCCGGGACCGTGAATGAGAAAACAGCAGTAGAAAATCTTGATCTAATGCTGGAAGACGGCGATTTTGTAACCGTGATCGGGAGCAACGGCTCCGGAAAGAGCACGCTCCTGAACCTGATTGCCGGCGTATATGCGCCGGACGAGGGGCGGATTGTTCTCGATGACGTAGATCTGACTCCGATGCCGGAGCATAAGAGAGCGAAATACCTTGGCCGGGTCTTCCAGGATCCCATGATGGGAACCGCCGCTACGATGATGATTGAAGAAAATCTCGCGCTTGCCTACCGGCGCGGACTGCGTCGGACACTGCGATTCGGCATCCCCGCGGAAGAACGGGCACGCTACCGGGAGCTTCTCGCTTCGCTGGATCTCGGTCTGGAAGACCGGATGACCAGCAAGGTCGGCCTGCTGTCCGGCGGGCAGCGGCAGGCGCTGACGCTTCTCATGGCCACGCTTCGAAAGCCGGAACTTCTCCTGCTGGATGAACACACGGCCGCTCTGGATCCGAAAACCGCCGCGAAAGTTCTGCAGCTGACCACGGAGGTTGTTAACCGCGATCATTTGACTACGCTGATGGTCACGCACAATATGCGGGACGCGATTGCCTATGGGAACCGTCTCATCATGATGAATGCCGGAAAAATTGTTGTAAACATCTCCGGGGAAGAAAAGAAGCATTTAACGGTTCGGGATCTGCTGGATAAATTTGAAGTGACAAACGACAGCATGATCCTGCCGGAAGTCTGAATGGCTTATTCCTGTTTTACTGTCTTAGGCCGCATACGAAGCCCCCACTTCGGATGCGGCCGCTTTTTCCTGCTTTCTCATCCCCTCGTTTTTCTGTTTGTTTATGGAGATCGGAATTTTTCCTCTGAGCGAAAAATAATCCTTACGAGCCGGAAGGCACCGGATCGCAAGGATTATTTCGGTTTTTACTTGTCTCAATCGGCCGTCTCTGCTTTTCTACGTCTATTCGTAGCGTGCGGTCCGTACCGGTTCTGTGTCAGCATATCTGGTATCCTGCGGGGATTGCATCATCCAGAATGAGAAGGTGCAGCTTCTCTTTTCCGTTCTCTTCTTTCAGCGCAGAAAGAAGCATGCCGTTGGAATCCAGTCCCATCATCTTCCGGTTCGGCAGGTTAAGTATGGCAACAACCGTCTTTCCCACCAACTCTTCCGGTTTATAGTACTCATGAATTCCGGAGAGAATCTGTCTGGGCGTTCCCGTCCCGTCATCCAGCATGAATTTCAGAAGCTTGCTGGAGCCCGGTACCGCTTCGCAGCTCAGGATTTTACACACTCTCATATCGCATTTGGAGAATTCGTCTATGGAAACATTCGGCAGCACCGGTTTTACCGCGGCCGCTTTCCGTTTTGCAGCCTCCAGTCTTTCCAGTTCTTCCAGCTCCTTTGCAATATCAATTCGCGGGAACAGGACTTCGCCTTTCCGGACCTCCGCTTCCGGCGGGAGTACGCCGAAGCGTGCCGCATTTTCCCACGTGGCAAACTCGGTGGCGCATATCTGCTGCAGGCCCTTTTCGCTGCTTTCCGGGATAAAGGGAGTCAGAAGCGTCATACAGATGCGCAGAGTATCCAGAAGATTATAAAGAACGGTTGCAAGCCGCGCACGGTTGCCCTCTTCCTTTGCAAGAACCCAAGGCTTGCATTCGTCAATATATTTGTTTGCACGGCTCAGAACCTTGAAGATTTCGATCAGCGCATTCTGAGTTCCGAAATGATCCATGTCCTCTTCATAAATATCCCGGAGCTTTGACGCCATGCCAATCAGCTCTTCATCAGCCGGATCGGGGCAGCGGTCCGCCGGCAGTTTCCCGTCAAAATACTTCTCCACCATAGAAACCGTTCTGGACAGAAGATTCCCGAAATCGTTCGCAAGATCGGAATTAATCCGGTTGCAGAGTGCCTCATTGGAAAAGTTTCCGTCGGTTCCAAGAGGAAATTCCCGCATCAGGAAGTACCGCAGGGAATCGGTGCCGTAGCGTTCCGCCAGAAGATAGGGATCGACCACATTGCCCTTGGATTTGCTCATCTTTCCCCCTTCGAGCAGAAGCCAGCCATGGCCGAAAATTTTCTTCGGAAGCGGCTCTCCGGCACTCATGAGCATGGCCGGCCAGATAATGGAATGGAATCGGACGATTTCCTTTCCTACCATATGGACATCTGCAGGCCAGTATCTTTCATAATCGCCCGGGAAATTATCATTCATATAGCCTACCGCCGACGCGTAGCTGAACAAGGCGTCCAGCCAGACATAGACGACGTGCTTCGGATCAAATTCCACCGGAATTCCCCATGTGAAACTCGTACGGGAAACGCAGAGATCTTCGACGCCCGGTTTGATAAAGTTGTTAATCATCTCATTTACGCGGCTTGCCGGTTCCAGAAACGTCCCGCTTTCCAGCAGTTTCTGGACGGGCTCCGCGTATTTGGAAAGCCGGAAGAAATACGCTTCTTCCTCCGCATAATGAACCGGCCGCCCGCAGTCCGGGCATTTTCCATCCACCAGCTGGCTCTCCGTCCAGAAGCTTTCGCAGGGCGTGCAGTACATGCCCTTGTAAACGCCTTTGTATATGTCTCCCTTGTCATACATCTTGCGGAAAATTTTCTGTACCGCTTCGACGTGATAGCTGTCTGTCGTTCGCACAAAACGATCGTTTGAGATGTTCATCAGCTTCCAGAGCGCCTTAATGCCACCGGGGCCTTCCACGATTCCGTCAACGAATTCCTTGGGGGTAACCCCGGCTTCCCGAGCTCTTTCTTCAATCTTCAGCCCGTGCTCATCCGCCCCCGTGAGAAACATTACATCATAGCCGCACATTCGTTTATACCTCGCTATCGAATCCGTGGCTACGGTGCAGTAGGTATGTCCTATATGCAGCTTATCCGACGGATAATAAATAGGTGTGGTAATGAAAAATTTGCCTTTGCTCATGTTTCTCGCTCCTTTCCTGCGCTTTGAAGGCTTTGGTATGCAACAATAATACGCATTTCACATGGAAAAGGCAAGTTTCATCATGCAAAATGCGTATATTTTCCTTCTTTTGTTTTTCGATCAGAGACTTCCCGGAGACGCAGTCCCGCTCGGTGTGGGAGATGGCGTTACATCGGACGGAGATGTGGTCGTTGTGGGATTTTCTTCCTCCCCGCCGCCGCCGCCTGTGTTTTCTTCCTCCCCGCCGCTGCTGTCATCATAGTTGTTCCAGTTGGAATTGCTGCCGTCGTCCGTATCGCTGTACTGGTTGATGAGCCTCTGCCTCTGCGCTTCGGCTTGCTCCGTTGTTACCTCCGGCTCCGTAATCGTCAGCGGGATCGTTACCTTTTGCCCGTTTTTCGCCGCATCCCAGCGCTTTGTTGCATCCTCGACATCGAAATCGACTCCGGTAACGGACTCCGTCACAGATCCTGTGTCTGCGCGGTAGGAGGCATTAACCATCGCTCGGTATACTTTATCGTGAATCTGGTTCCAGTTAATTTCATAGATGCATTCTTTCTCGTTGATTTCGTAGGGGATGAACGCACCGTACGTTCGATCCTGTATACTCTGCGCAATGACGATATAGACATTTTCCGCATCGATATCATAGCGGGTCGGGTTTTTGACTATCGTAAGCGTTTTCGCCGCCTCATTCACCGTATATTCCCCGGCGCCCGTGGCTTTCATTCTTCCCAGACCTATATTGATTCGCTCCATTATATAGTCTTTATTCAGCCGTTTATCGTCCGCTGCATTCTCTGCCGATCCATCCACGGAATACGATTTTGTCGCGCTCTGTATGTATTGGAAGCAGGCAGTAAAAATGTTTCCTTCTCGGCCGTACGCGTATGCTTCTTTGGCAAGCTCCGCCGCGTTCTGGCCTTCCCCGCCTGGATTTACCCCCGCTTTTGCAAGGTCCACCCGGACCAGGCCTCCGTTGCTGAACTCGACCGTGAGAACCCGGACTTTTGCCAGTTCATCGTTGGAAACCTTGCTTTCCTGCGTCTGCTGCAGAAATTTTTCCGCGTCTGCCTGCGTCATTCCTCCCAGATTGATTCCCTCCGCGAAAACATTGGGGAAGATCTTATCCGAGTTTTTTTCTGCATATCCGAAAATTCCCGCGGCGATCACCAGTGCGGCAGCAACGCCGAGCGCAATCCACCAGCCTGTATGCTTCCTCTTTTTTCCGCCGGGGGCCGCCAAATTTCCTTCTTCTTCAAAATAGTCCCCATAGTCAAATTCCGGAGTCGCTGTTTCGGCGGGAGAAGCCGCCCCGATATCGTCCGCCTCCGGAGCCGCAGGCACGGCCGTTGCCGTTGGAATCTCAGCAAGCGAGGAGGCCTCCGATGCCTCGGAAGGCTGCGCCTTCCTGTCTTCGTAGATCTCCGGCTGCTCTTCCGGGGCTTCTTTTGCGGATTTTTTCTTCTTCCGATTCTTTCGGCTGTGCTCTCTATCCCTGCTATCTGGAGACGGGGAGTCCTCCGGTTTTTGGTCGGAAGCATCCAGCGGATTGTAATCCAGCCCTTCCCGAAGAAAGGCATCCAGATCTCCAAGGCCGTCGGAATACTGTCCGCTTCTCAGATTTTCATTTCCTTCATTGCTTTTCATTTTTTGTTCCCATGCCCATTTCTGCGGAGAGAAAGGCAGATCTCCTTTTGTCGGATTAGGTATCGTATTTTAGTAGTTCACTGTCATAGATAGCCCGGAAACGATCTTCATCGTCCTGCGGCATAGTCATATTATCGAACTGCCGGTCAAAAGCTTTCTGCATCCAGGGATTGGACTGAACTTTCTCCCCGGCCTGCTCCTCCAGCAGAATTTCAATCAGCTGGTTTGATACTAAAAAGCCGGACGGGGTAAAAAACCAGCGGTCCTCCCGGGTATCCGCCCAGCCCCGCGCACGAAACTCCTGCAGCCGTTTCTCTATCGGCGTCCAGTCGCTGCGGTAGATTCTTCGGTACTCGCCCTGATTAATGCCGTCCGTCGTCCGCATCCCAAGCATAATGTATTCGGAGGCACGGGCAACGTCGCTGATTGTTTCCCTCTCCGCAAGAATGTCGCCGTCTTCGGTAAAGCCTCGGATATACGCGTCCAGGTCCCGGATGTAGCTGTACCGCAGATTTCCAACGCAGGACGCTGCGCTGGGTCCGAAACCAACATAGTCTTGGAGCTTCCAGTATTTCAGGTTATGCCGGCACTCTTTTCCCGGAAGGGAAAAATTCGAAATTTCATACTGATTATAGCCGTATGTGCGTAAAGTCTCAACTGCAAACAGATACATATCTGCCTGATCGTCTCCGGAAGGGATCATGGGGGAATCATGGTACCGTTCATACAGGGGGGTTCCCTCCTCCAGCTGAAGGCCGTAGCAGGAAATGTGCGTGGGGTGCAGCTCGATCGCCTTTGCCAGCGTATCCGCCCAGTCTTCCTTGGATTGCGAGGGAAGGCCGTAAATCAGATCCAGACTGATATTTTCGATTCCCGATTTCCGAGCATTGCGAACCGCCATCTGCACCTGCTGAAAATTGTGCCTTCTCCCGATCAGCCGGAGGATATCGTTGTTGGCGGACTGCATTCCCAAGGAAATACGGTTCACGCCGTTCCTGCGCAGCAGCCGCAAATCCTCCCGCCGTAGGCTGTCGGGGTTCGCTTCCATTGTTACTTCCGCATCCCTGAGCACATTGCCAAGGTCCTTCAGAGCCTGAAAGAGATCGCAGATCCGGCGGGCTCCGAAATAGCTCGGTGTTCCGCCGCCGAAATATACCGTATCAATCTCGTACGCCTGCAGACTGGATGCGGATTCGTAGATATGCCGAATCACGGCGTCTCGGTAATCCTCCATCTTTCCCTTGCAGTCCGCGAGAGAGTAAAAATCACAGTAGCTGCATTTTGACGCGCAGAACGGGATATGTATATATATACCTAATTTTTTTCCCATAAGTTTCCAACATCTGCCGCAGAATTGAATTGAGCCCGCCGCTGTGCGGCGGGCTGTTCCCCATTATAGCAGATCATTTATTAACTTGACAAATTCCGACGTATCTTCCAGCTCTACGCCGGCGACAAGTTCCGCCTCGCCGGCAAGTATTTTGGCATAAGCCGCCGCCTTTTCCTTATCGCCCTGCTCATAAGCTGCTTTCAGCGCCGCGTAGGCCGCGTGGGACGGGTTAATTTCCAGCACTCTTGTGGCACGCAGCTTGCGCATCTCCTCACTGGGGCCGGCACGGAAGTAGCGCTCCATCTCCAGTGTAATGGGGCCTTCCGTTGTCAGTGCGCAGGGCTGGGAAATGAGTTTTCCGGAAAGCCTTACTTTCGCGACCCGATCGCCCAGGGATTCCTTCAGGAAATCCAGAAGCTCCTTGTTTTCCTCATTGCGTTCCTCTGTCGCTTTCTTTTCCTCTTCCGTTTCAAAGCCAAGGTCCTCGGTTACAATATTGCAGAACTGTTTTCCGCCTTCCTCATGCAGCGTTTCCATTACCATCTGGTCGATGGCGGAATTCAGATAGATGATTTCATACCCGCGGTTGCGGACTTCCTCGCACTGCGGCAGATCCATTGCGTGCTTCACCGTATCCGCAGAGGCGTAGTAGATTTTCTGCTGGCTCTCCGGCATGGCGTCCACATATTCCTTCAGCGTCACCTGATGATCTTCCGATGTGTAGAACAGAAGAAGTTCCTTGAGGAAATCCTTATATCTGCCGTACTCATCGCATACACCGGCTTTGAAATGAATTCCGAAGTTGCGGTAGAATTCCTCGTATTTCGGCCGATCCTCCTTCATCATTTTGAGCAGTTCCGCCTTGAGTTTCTTCTCCAGACTTGTGCCGATGACATGCAGTTGCCGCGTATGTTGCAGCATTTCCCTTGAAATATTCAGGGAAAGGTCTGGAGAATCCACTATTCCGTCAACAAAGTCAAAGTAGCTATGCAGGATATCCTTGCTCTTTTCCATGATCATGACGCCGTTGGAATAAAGCGTGATGCCGCCCTTGCGATTTTCCGCATAGGCGTCCATCGGTTCCGCTCCGGGAATGAACAGCATAGCCTTATAGGAAATGGTTCCCTCCGCGTTGACTCGCAGAATGACGGCAGGGTCTTTGGTTTCCCGGTAGGTTTCCTTGAAGAAATTTGCGCAGTCTTCATCGGAAACCTCTGTTTTGGAGCGCTGCCAGATCGGCACCATGGAATTGATCGTTTCCGTTTTCGTAACGGTCTCGAATTCATATTTCGGGTTGCCCTGATCGTCCTTTTCGCCGGTTTCCTTCCGTTCCTGGTGCTCGATGTCCATTTCAATCGGCCACCGGACATAATCCGAATACTTCTTGACTAGGCTCTTTATTTTCCACGTTTCCAGGTAGCTGCTGTAGATTTCCTCTTCCGTGTCGGGCTTAATATGCATGATGACTCTCGTCCCGACATCCGGTTTGTCGAACTCCTCTACCGTATATCCGTCCGCACCGGCGCTTTCCCAGCGCACGCCCGTATCCTCACCATACTTGCGCGTTTCCACGGTGACTTTGTCGGAAACCATAAAAGCGGAGTAAAAGCCGACGCCGAACTGTCCGATAATGCTCAAGTCCTCTTCGTCTGCCTTTTTCGCATCCAGATCCTGTCGGAACGCGTTCGTCCCGGACTTCGCGATAACGCCGAGATTTGCCTCCGCTTCCTCCTTGGTCATTCCGATGCCGTTGTCAATGACGGTGACCGTCCGGGCATCCTTGTCAAGTTCGATTCGGATTTTAAACTGGTCCCGCGTCATGCCGACCTTATCGTCCGTCAGGGAAAGATAGCAAAGTTTATCGATGGCGTCGGATGCATTGGAAATTATTTCACGAAGAAAAATATCCCGGTTTGTATATATCGAATTGATCATCAAATCTAGGACTCTCTGAGATTCTGCCTTGAATTTCTTTTTTGCCATATTTTCTGCCTCCTTGCAGTTTTGCTTGCTGCCGGCCTTCCGCCGGACCGGCGGCAGCAGTTGTCCGTGTATTTTTCGTCTGTTATAATTGAGATGCAAAATGTTTTTCCGCTTATTCTTTGCGTTTGCTTTCTATTTTTAGGTTTCGTATTTCAGCGGCGAAGCACCGGGAAATGCGAAAAATTCCATCTGGAAAGGAGGAACGCCACGCAGTGGCAGTGCTTATGCAGATTTACTGGTATGGCCATTCCTGTTTCAAACTGCAGGGGAAGGATGTTTCCGTTGTTTTGGACCCTTACCGCCCGGGTTCCGTACCCGGCTGGAAACTTCCTCCTCTGACCGCTGATTACTGCCTATGCAGCCATGATCATGGCGATCATAGCGGCAAGGGGGGCGTAGCTCTGAGCGGCCGCCGTCCCGCCCTGCGCCTGGAGCAGTTCTCCGTATTCCACGATGCGCGGCAGGGAAGGGATCGCGGGAAGAATCTTATCTCCGTCCTGACCATTGACGGCGTACGCATCGTGCATTTGGGCGATCTTGGACACGCTCTCTCCGCTGATCTACTGGAGAGCCTGCAATGGCCGGACGTGCTGCTCATTCCTGTCGGCGGATACTATACCATCGACGGCGAAACCGCGTATCAGATTAAGCAGCAGCTCAACCCCCGCATTACGGTCCCGATGCATTATCGGGTTGGCTCCCGGGGATATAAGGAAATTTCTACCCTTGAGCCCTTTCTCGCAAAATGCCAGGATGTGCTGTATTGGGAAAATTCCTTCTTTGACCCGGAGGAAATCTCATCTCCCTGCACCTTGATTCCCGCGGTTCCGGAATTTTAGCCGCAGAAGAAAAAGGAAACCGGAGATTTTTTATCTCCGGTTTTTTGCCTTCTTCCGGTACCGGAATTTTCTTTGCTTACTGTGCCGCGATGGATTCCAGATTGTCCTCTATTGTCTGAAGGAGGGTCTCCATATTCGCAAGCTGCGCCGATGACAGGGTTGACTCCAGCCGGTTACACAGCTTTCCGATGCTTTCCCGCATGGGGTTTGTATACTGATAATACTTTTCCGCAAGCTTCAGATGGTATTCCCTTCGGTCGGTTTCGGAATTTTCCTTGATAATATATCCCTTTCGGATCAAGCTGTTGACCTTGTAGGTTACATTGGACTGAGAAATGTTCAGGAACTCCGCAAACTGCCCGATCGTCGGCTCTCCAAGAGAGTGGATCACCTCCACGGAAAAGGCCTCCATCGCAGAAAGAGACCCCTCTCTTTCCTTTACCATGGAGAAGATTCCACGGAAAAACTCCAGCATAAATGTGTCATAAATTTTTTCGACGCGTTCTTTCAGCATTTGCCTACTCCCCCCTTCGGCTTGCGCTGCTTATTTCTTTCTTTTCCCGAATATGCTACCGGAGCGTCCCTCCGGAATTTTTTCACCCATTGCTCCGGCAAACTGACGAAGCAGTTCTTTCTGACTTGCAGTCATGTTGCGGGGCACCTGCACGTGGACGGTTACAAACTCATCCCCGCGGCCAGAGCTTCTCAAATAGGGAATTCCCTTGCCGCGCATACGGAAAACAGATCCCGGCTGCGTGCCCTCCGGAATGGCTAATTTTACATTGCCGTCGAGCGTCGGCACTTCAATTTCATCTCCGAGCGCTGCCTGGGTAAATGTAATCGTCTGATCCAACAGAACATTTGCGCCATCTCTCTCAAAGCGACTGTGCGGACGGACAATAACATAGACCAGAAGATCTCCGGCTGGTCCGCCGTTTATGCCGGCATTTCCCTGACCGCGTACCGATACGGTCTGCCCGTCGTCTATGCCGGCTGGAATGCTGATGCTGATCTTATGCTTTGTACGTACAGCACCGCCGCCGTGGCAGTGCGGGCAGGGCTTTGTAATAATTTTCCCTTTTCCGTGGCACCGCGAGCAGGGTCCGGAGGACTGCACCATACCGAACGGAGTCCGCTGCGTTGTCCGCACGGTCCCGGTTCCATGGCATTCCGGGCAGACTTCCGGCGAAGTTCCGGGAGCGCTCCCGGAGCCCTTGCAGTCCGGGCAAAGCTCTACTTTATCTACTGTAATTTCCTTCTTGCAGCCAAAGGCGGCTTCCTCGAAACTGATCGACACATTCGTCCGGATGCTTTCGCCTTTCCGAGCCGCATTGCTGTTCTGCCGGCTGCCTCCTCCGAATATGTCTCCAAAGCCGAAGCCGCTGAATATATCATTAAATATGCTGCCCATGTCGTCAAAGCCCGCTCCGCTGAACCCTCCGTTGGGATCGAAGGCGGCATGACCGTACTGGTCGTACCTAGAACGCTTATCCGGGTCCGACAGGACTTCATACGCTTCATTTATTTCCTTGAACCGTTCCTCACAGGCTTTGTCTCCAGGGTGAAGATCGGGGTGATTTTCCTTGGCCAGTTTCCGGTATGCTTTCTTGATATCTTCTTCCGAAGCCGTCTTCTGTACGCCAAGGACCTCATAATAGTCTCTTTTATCCGCCATTTGCGTCACCCCCTTCTATAGGTTTCTCATATATTTGGCGTTTTGCCATGGCATTGTATCATACTCATGTTATGCACGCAAGACGATGCAGGCTTCCTTTCGGAATCTGCGTCATTGCGCCGAAAGCAGGGGCGTCCGCTCGTCCGCCCCTGCCGTCAGGTTTTTCGTATTACTTCTTGTCATCATCGACAGGTGTATAATCGGCATCATAGTATTCCTGTCCGCCGTTTTGGTCGCTGCCGGCAGAGCCGTCCGCAGAGGGGCCTCCGGTCGGGCCGCCTGCCTGCTGGGCGCCGTTCTGCTGATAGAGCTTCTCGGAGACTTTGTAGAACGCCTGCGTCAGATCCTCCGTCGCCTGCTTGATGGCCTGCGTATCGGAACCCTGCAGCGCCGTTTTCAGCGCCTGCAGCTTGGATTCGACCTCGCCCTTCTCGGAAGCGTCCAGCTTATCTCCCAGTTCTTCCAGCGTCTTTTCGGTCTGGTATACCATCTGATCGCCCTGGTTGCGAACATCCACTTCTTCTTTTCTCTTTTTGTCCTCTTCCGCATACTTCTCGGCTTCTTTCACAGCCTTGTCGATGTCTTCCTTGGACATGTTGCTGGAGGATGTGATCGTAATATGCTGTTCCTTGCCGGTGCCGAGGTCCTTCGCGGACACGTTCACAATGCCGTTGGCGTCGATGTCAAAGGTAACCTCTATCTGCGGCACGCCGCGGCGTGCCGGTGCAATGCCGTCCAGGTGGAAGCGGCCAAGAGACTTATTGTACGCCGCCATTTCCCGTTCGCCCTGCAGTACGTTGACTTCTACCGAAGTCTGGTTGTCTGCCGCCGTAGAGAAAATCTGGCTCTTCTTCGTCGGGATGGTCGTGTTGCGGTCGATCAGCTTTGTAAATACGCCGCCCAGGGTTTCAATTCCAAGAGACAGCGGGGTTACATCCAGAAGCAGGATTCCCTCCACGTCGCCGCCGAGGACGCCGCCTTGAATCGCCGCGCCGATTGCCACGCACTCATCCGGGTTGATTCCTTTGAATCCTTCCTTGCCGGTCAGGGATTTGACCATGTCCTGCACCGCCGGAATACGGCTGGAACCGCCGACAAGAAGAACCTTGCTGATGTCGCTGGCGGACAGTCCGGAATCGGAAAGAGCCTGCCGTACCGGGCCGGCTGTCTTTTCCACCAGATGCGCCGTCAGTTCGTTGAATTTCGCACGGGTCAGGGTAACATCCAGGTGCTTCGGGCCATTCGCGTCCGCCGTAATATACGGAAGGTTGATGTTGGTGGAAGTCACGCCGGAAAGTTCGATTTTCGCCTTCTCCGCGGCTTCCCGCAGTCTCTGCATTGCAACCTTGTCGCCGGAGAGGTCAATGCCTTCCGTCTTCTTGAATTCATCAATCAGATACTTTGTAACGCACGCGTCAAAATCATCGCCGCCGAGGCGGTTGTTGCCTGCAGTCGCAAGAACTTCGATAACGCCGTCGCCGATTTCCAGGATGGAGACATCAAAGGTTCCGCCGCCCAGGTCGTAAACCATGATTTTCTGATCCTGTTCCTTGTCAAGCCCATAGGCAAGAGCTGCCGCCGTCGGCTCGTTGATAATTCTCTTGACATTCAGTCCGGCAATCTTTCCGGCATCCTTGGTTGCCTGGCGCTGAGCATCCGTAAAGTACGCGGGAACCGTAATTACCGCATCGGTTATGGTCTGCCCCAGATACGCCTCCGCGTCGGTCTTCAGCTTCTGCAGAATCATTGCGGAAATTTCCTGCGGCGTAAAGCTCTTATCGTCAATGCGAACCTTATAGTCTGAGCCCATCTCTCTTTTAATGGAGGAGATGGTGCGATCCGGGTTGGTTACAGCCTGGCGTTTTGCCACCTGTCCGACCATGCGTTCGCCAGTTTTTGAAAATGCCACCACGGACGGGGTTGTTCTTGCGCCTTCCGCATTAGGAATAACAACGGTTTCTCCGCCTTCCATTACAGCAACGCAGCTGTTTGTAGTACCAAGATCTATACCAATAATTTTACCCATAATAAATGCCTCCTTAACTATTCACTTGTGTATTTAGTTGTTTTATCGTTTCAGCGCTCCGCCGCTGCGGCGCACTGTTTATTGACTTCAGTTTGCAACCTTGACCATGGCAAACCGGATCACCCGGTCGCCCAGCTGGAAGCCCTTCTGAAAGACTTCGACAACCTCATTTTCCCCTTTTGTTTCGTCTTCCACATGCATAACTGCATTGTGATACTTCGGGTCAAATGTTTTTCCAACGCATTCGATTTCCGTTACGCCAAGCTTTGAAATGACCTCATTGAATTGCGTCATTATCATTTCAACGCCCCGGTAGTACGCTTCGTCTTCCGTGGACTGCTTGAGCGCCCGCTCAAGGTTATCGTAGACGGGAAGAAAGCTTTTCAGAATCTCTGCCTTCGTGTCGCCATAGAGCGCTTCCCGTTCCCGGCTGCTCCGTTTCCGGTAGTTGTCGTATTCCGCCAGAAGCCGCAAGTAGCGATCATTCGCTTCCTTCAGCAGCTCCGCCGGTGTTTTCTCTTCCGGTGCCTTCTTTGTTTCCGGCTCGGAATCTTCCGACGGTTCCGGCGCCTGTTTTTCCCTGCCTTTTTCTTTGCTCTTTTCTTTCGCTTTTTCAATCGGCGGTTTTTCCGACTTTTCTTCCTTTTTCTGCGTTTTTTCGGATTTTTCCTTCGGCTCCGCTTTCTTTGCAGTTTCCGTCTGTTCTTCTTCTATCGGTTCCACCGGCTCCTTGTCCTGCGGTATGTCCTTTTTATCCTCCGTCATGGTTGTTGTCATCTCCCTTAACGATCAGCTTATTATTCATTCCGGGCGGAGGCGTATCCCCGCCGCCAAGGCGCTTGGAAAGGCCCTCTGCAAGGAACTTCAGCTTTGCGGCTACCGCGGAATAATCCATCCGGGTCGGACCGACTACGCCGATAAGGCCCCGCATGTTGTCCCCCGCATCATAACTGGCGATAATCACGCTCGAGTCCTTCAGCTCCTCCGCAACGTTTTCCGGTCCGATTAATACCCGAACCTCGTCGCGGTTCAGATTCTCCTCGCCGTGCGGCATCAGTGCTCCGCCATTGGACAGATAGCTCATCAGCTTATGCGCCTTTTCCGGGTTCTGAAATTCCGGCTGGTTGAGCAGCCGGTTTTCTCCGGTAATAAAAGCCGACGCCTCATGCGACTCCGTCAGAACCTGTATGGCGAATGCCGCAATTACGCTGGTCAGCCCCAGCGAATCGTCCGCTGCCCGCTCCACGGCGGAAATAAGCTCCGGCGTAATCTTGTCTTCCGTCAGGTTGGTAAAGTGGGCATTGCACAGGGTGTTCAGCTTCTGTACCATTTCCGACGTCGTAGAGGCCGGCAGCTTCACCAGCTTGCTCTGTGCCGTACTGTTCGACATCGTCGCAACGATGACCAGTTCGTTCGCATTGAGGTAGATAAGGTCGAACCGAACCACTTTTGCCGCCGCGGGTGCTGCAAACGCCAGGGCAGGATAGTTTGTAAGCTGCGATGCGATCTTGCCGATGTTGGCCATTTCATCATCCAGCTGTCCCATCTTGACATTCAGCGCTGCGTTGATCCGCTCCGTCTCTTCCAGGCTCAGTTTCTGCCGCTGCATGAGTTCATTCACGTAGATCCGGTAGCCCTTGGGAGTCGGAATGCGGCCAGCCGAGGTGTGCGGCTGTTCCAGATATCCCATCTGGGAGAGATCCGCCAGTTCATTGCGGATGGTAGCCGAAGAGCAGCCCAACCCCGCGGTTTTCGCGATGGTTTTGCTGCCTACCGGCTCCGCTGTTCGGATGTACTCATCTACCACAGCTGCCAATATTCGTTTTTTCCGTTCGCTTAAGTCCATCTGATTTATTCTTCTTTCCGGTTTCGGAACGGAGTTGGCACTCTCATCTGTCGAGTGCTAATATATCATTGACCGGAATAATTGTCAACACAAAAAACACCGAATTGACAATTGATTTAAATTTTTTTCGGAAAGTTTTTCCCGCGATTTGAGCGCTTCCTCCGGTTTGTCATTTCGCAGAAAAATATCCGGTCTGCAGAACTTTTCCGTACTCTGCAGCCGGATCAAGGAGTCTTTTCTCTTTTTGCTTCCTTTCTTTGCGGGCTAGGTGCGTTTTGTGTCGTCCGTCGCCGCTTTTTCGGCAGCGGCAGCCGGCCGGCAGGGAAACAGGACCCGTGCTGCAACAATCCAGATGGCCGCACCAAGAGATACTTCCAGAAAATAGCTCCAGGGTCCCTGCCAGGGCGCTAGAAAGGCAAGCAGGACAACCGCTCCCGCCGGCGGGAACCAGAGCTGCAGCACATCCCATACGGCAAGGAGAAGCAGAAAGGCGACGGCAGCCGCAAGAGCGGGAGAGAGCAGGGCTGCTTCCACCGCCGTTCGGCCCAGACTTCCGATCCCCGCCGCAAGTGCAAGGCAGAGCCATGTCTGCATCGGCTTTCTGCGAAGAGGCGTTTTCGGATTCGTAATTTCAACAAACGCGACAAGCAGCGGGGGAACAGCCAAAAAGGGAACGCCCGCCGCATAGGCCGGACAGGCGAAAAGGCACAGGACGGCGATGCGCCGCAGCCAGAGCGCCTTCTTCTCCCGGCCTGGCTTTTCCTCCCGCTGGAATGAAATCGGTTCCCGAAGCCCGAGTCTTTCCAGGATAATCTGCCCCATCAGCACAAGCGCAACCAGTCCGGCAACGGCAAGGGGATAGACCCAGCTGGTTGTTTCCAGCAGCATCGGCAGAACCGCCGCGGAAAACATCGGGGCCATCTCTGCTCCGCAGAAGAGCATGCATCCGGCACAGAACAGGAACCCCAGCGGGGCCCTTGCCCAGAGGGGCCACGGGAGAAAGCGATTCACGAGAACGCCGAAGACGGCGCCGGCGCAGAGGAGAAGCATCATCCAGACCCGGTTGGTCCGCCACGCCTGCTTCGGTAAAATCCACGCGCCGCAGAGGATGGCGCATATCTCCGGAAACAGAAGTTCCGAAAGGTGCAGCATGTCGGAGGCTGCGACCATGGCTACGACAAACGCTCCGGAGAGCACAATCGGTTTCCACCTGCTGTGAATGGATATTGCTTGCGCACTGGGCCCCGCAAGGTTCCGTGCCTGCGTCCGGTTTCTTTCTTCCATCTGCCTGTCCCTGTCCTTAAATGATCTGCCTTTTCTTTTTCTCCCCGTCGGGAGAAGTGCGGCTTATGCCGCCGGTTTTTCTTCCGCCTCAGTTCAGGAAATCCCGCAGCCGCTTGCTGCGGCTTGGATGCCGCAGTTTGCGAAGCGCTTTCGCTTCGATCTGCCGGATCCGTTCTCGGGTGACGTTGAATTCCTTTCCGACTTCCTCCAGTGTGCTCGTCCGCCCATCGATCAGTCCGAATCGGAGCTCCAGGACCTTCTTCTCTCTCGGCGTAAGCGTATCCATTACTTCCATCAACTGTTCCTTGAGGAGGGAATAGCTGGCGGCTTCCGAAGGCTCGGACGCGTCTTCATCGGGAATAAAATCTCCCAGATGGGAGTCCTCTTCCTCTCCGATCGGGGTTTCAAGAGAAACCGGCTCCTGCGCGATTTTCAGAATATCCCGAACTTTGTCTACCGGCATGTTCATCTCCGCCGCGATTTCCTCCGCGCTGGGATCATGCCCCAGTTCCTGCAGCAGCTGCCGGGACACGCGGATTACCTTGTTAATGGTTTCCACCATGTGAACCGGAATTCGGATGGTTCGCGCCTGATCCGCAATGGCGCGCGTGATCGCCTGGCGGATCCACCATGTTGCGTAGGTAGAAAATTTATATCCCTTCGTATAGTCAAATTTTTCGACGGCTTTAATAAGTCCCAGGTTTCCCTCCTGAATCAGATCCAGAAATGTCATGCCGCGGCCTACGTATTTTTTCGCTATAGAGACGACAAGACGCAGGTTTGCTTCCGCAAGCTGCTTTTTCGCTTCCTCGTCTCCTTCGGTCATGCGCTTTGCCAGTTCCTGCTCCTGCTCGGGCGTAAGAAGCGGAACCTTCCCGATTTCCTTCAGATACATCCGAACCGGGTCATCGGTGCTCAGATTGTCCGCGGGGTCTTCCTCCGTCTGCTTTTCCGCTTCGGAAGCTTCCTCGATCTCCGCCAGCTCCTCCATATCCGGGACTTCGTCTTCCTCCACCGCAGGAACGTCCTCATCGGGGATATCGATATCGATGCCCTGCTCCTCTAAGGTATCATAGAATTTATCTATTTCTTCCGGTTCCAGCCCCCACTGATCCATTCCTTCCAGATCCTTAACGGTCAGCTTTCCCGCCTTTTTTCCTTTCGCAATGAGCGCATTCAGCCTTTCCTCGGAGGTTTTCTCCGCCGGTTCCTGTGCTGCGCCGCTTTCCTCTCCGGCATTTTCCTCCGTATCCGGCTCTTCCCCGGTGCTCATTTCCGCCGGCTCTTCCGCTGCGTCTTTCCGGACTCGGCCTGCTTTCGGCTTTTCTGCTTTCGTTTCGTCCCCGGCTGCCGCATCGGTTTCCTGCAAAGTATCATCCTTCGGTTTCTTTGCGGACTTCGTACTTTTCCTCTGCTTCTTCGGCGCGGACTTCGGTTCCTTTGTCTCCTGCGCCGCCTGTGTTTTCAGGAGATCTTCTTCATTTACTGCATCTTCCTTGATTGCGTCTTTGCTCTCTGCCATAATTTCCCCTTTCCTATCGTATGCAAGAATGCTTCCTTTTCCATTTTTATCGCTGCCTCACAGACGTTAGGGCTGGTAGCCCTTTTTGTCTTTCATTTCCTGCGCCAGCGCGCGCAAATCGTCGGTTCCTTCCCGGATTTTTTTCTGCTCCCGTATGACCCGGGTGTAATCCGCAACTGCCTGCCGGGCGTTCTGCAGGCTTCCCGGCTTCTGAAGAATTCCCGCCAGGATTTCCATTTCATCCGGACTGAGAAGTGCGCTGCGGACTCCGCTGCCGGTCTGGTCCGAATCCCTTGCTTCCTCCAGCAGTATCGTGTAGATATGCTGCAGCACCGGGGAGGAGAACTCTTCCGGCGCCGGAAATTCTGCCTCTTTTTCCAGTGCAGCATCCAGAGAAAGAAGGCGAATAAGGCCTTCCTCCGCCGCTGCGGAACGGGGGTCTGTATACTGCAGGTCCCGGTTTCTCGGCTGTATCGCGCGGGCAGGATGCGTCTCCTTTTCTTTCTGCCGGCGCAGCCCGTTCTCTTTACGACGGCGGGTCTGTTCCACCGCCTTCATGATAATCTCCTGCTTTATCCCTGTCAGGGAAGCGACTCGCATTGCATAGACTTCCCTTTCCACGGCGCCCGGCTGGGAAGCCACTAAGCTTGCCGCCTGCCGAACGAAAGCAATTTTCTGGTCGTCCTGCCGCAGATCGCAGCGATCCAGAAGCCTCTGCAGCTGATAGTCCATCTGATCCTCGGATGCGTGGATCCGGTTCTCAAAGGAGGCGGCACCAAATTTCTGAATATATTCATCCGGATCTTTGGCGCCCTGCAACTGCAGAACACGGACCTGGACCTGCAGCTGCTCCAGGATTCCAATCGCCCGCTGGGAGGCACGGATTCCCGCCCCGTCGTTGTCGTAGGCCAATACGATCTCCGATGTATAGCGGCTCAGCAGCCTGGCCTGCTCCGGCGTCAGCGCCGTTCCCAGCGTTGCCACCGCGGAATCGAACCCTGCCTGATGCAGGCTTACCACATCCACATTCCCTTCACAGAGAAGGATGTATCCCTTCTTGCTCTGGCGGGCAAAATTCAGGGCGTAAAGATTTTTTCTCTTGTTGTAAAGAAGCGTCTCCGGACTGTTCATGTATTTCGGTTCCCCGTCGCCCAAAACACGTCCAGAAAATCCGATGACGGTTCCCCGGACATCGATGACCGGGAACATCAGGCGGCCTCGAAACGTATCATAATAGCTTCCATTCTTTCCTTTTCGGACAAGCCCGGCCGCATACATTTCTGAATCATGAAAGCCCTTTTCCCGCATGGCATTGCGAAGGCCGTCCCAGCTGTCCGGGGCGTATCCCAGGCCGAAGTGCACGGCCGTTTCCGGCCGTATTTTCCTCTTTTCCATATACCCGGCCGCCGGTCCGCTCGGATCCCGGCACAGACATTTGTAAAAATACAGCGCCGCGGCGCGGTTCAGCGCCGCCATTCGCTTTCGGCGTCCGTCCTCCTTGTCCCCCGAATCGGCCGGCATTTCCATATTTACCCGCTTGGCCAAAAATTCCACGGCTTCCGGAAAACTCAGGTTTTCTATACTCATGATGAAATTAATCACATCGCCGCCCTTGTGGCAACCAAAGCAGTAGAAAATCTGCTTGTCCCGGTTCACGGAAAAAGAGGGCGTTTTTTCTGAATGAAACGGGCAGAGGCCGAATCGGTTCGATCCGCTGGTGCGTCCCAGGTTCACGTATTCGGATACAACCTCCTCGATGTCGTTGCGATCCATCAATTCCTTCAGAAATTCATCGGAGAACCGCATTTACATCACGCTCCATGCTGTAGGAATATAGATTTCCGTGAATATGTGAATGGCATAGCTGTCCGTCATGCCGGCAACGTAATCGCATACCGCCCGCTCCGGGCCCTCTACTTCCATATCTCGCAGATATTCCGGCGGGAGCTGATCCGGGTGGATTAAATAATGATCATAAATGCTTGCAAGAATCCCCTGCACCTTGGTTTCTTCCTTTTTCGCTTTCGGATTCGTGTAGACATCGGAAAACATAAACTTCTTGAACGTCGCTGCGATCTTCTGCATTTCCGGGCTCATCCGGATCTCCGTGTCGGTACTGTTTTCTATAACATCCGTGACCATGGCATTGATACGAAGCGAGTTCCGTTCTCCGCAGACCCTGCGAACTTCCTCCGGTACATCACCCGGCGTAAGGATTCCGGCACGGATGGAGTCGTCCAAATCGTGGTTGAGGAATGCGATGCTGTCCGCAAAGTAAACCGTTTTGGCCTCCATCGTATCTTCCTTCTGGCTGTACTTGTGGTGCAGAATTCCCATCCGGGTTTCATAGCAGAGATTCAGTCCCTGTCCGTCTTTTTCCAGGACATCGACGACCCGCAGGCTCTGCTCGTAATGTTTGAACCCGTCCGGAAAAATTTCGTTGAGCGCCCGCTCGCCCGCATGTCCGAATGGAGTGTGCCCCAAATCATGCCCCAGGGATATCGCTTCCGCCAGATCCTCGTTCAGCCGCAGCGCCCGCGCAATGGTGCGGGCAATGCGGGAAACTTCCAGCGTATGCGTAAGCCTCGTCCGATAGTGATCTCCCTCCGGCTGCAGAAAGACCTGCGTCTTGTGCTTAAGTCTCCGAAAGGCTTTGGAATGCGTAATCCGGTCAACATCCCGCTGGAAGCAGGTCCGGACCTCGTCCGGATCTTCCGGAAGCGCTCTGCCGCGGGATTGATCGGCACATATGCCGTTCGGCCCGATGAGCATGTGCTCCAATTCCTCGCGCTGCTCTCTGCGATTCATCCGCCGCTCCTTTCTCGGTTCTGCCCTTCGTCCTTCGCTGTGATTTCCTTTTTAATAGATCTATACGGCGCGCGTTCCGGAAATCCTTTATTTTTTTCAAAAACTTCCGGGCGGCTCTTTCGGAATCGGAGCCTGTCCAGTTTCCTGCCGCAGAAGAAAGGCGTTCATCCCCAGAAGATCCGTCAGCCTCTGCAGAAGCTTTTCCGCCCGCATCTCCGGAACCTCCAGATCCAAAAAAACTTCCTGCGCATATTCCGCCTTTTTTTCCACCGCCCCGCAGGACGCCGCAGCCTCCCGCACTCGGGCGAGGGCCCCATAGGGAATTCGAAGCTGAAGGATCCGCACCGGCTGCATCTCAGCAAGGCCTGCCGCGACCAGCGCCTGCCCGGCAGCCTGCGTATAGGCACGCAGAAGCCCCCCGGTTCCCAGAAGGATTCCTCCGAAATAGCGCGTCACCGTACAGAGCACATTTTCAACACCGCGCCGCTGCAGAAGCGTCAGCATGGGGAGACCGGCCGTTCCCTGCGGTTCTCCATCGTCGCTGTATTTTTCCAATCCGCTGTGAATCCGCCAGCACCAGCAGGTGTGCCGCGCATCCCGGTGCTCCCGGCGGACGGCTGCCAGTGCCGCCTTTGCTTCCTGTTCGGATTGAACGCATTGGATGCGGCCCAAAAAGCGGGATCGCTTTTCCCTGTATTCCGCGGTTCCCGTACTCGCCGGGATGAAATAGCCTTCCGTCTCGGCACGCCTCCTTTCTTATTTTTCCCGGTCTTCCTTTTCTCCTTCCGCAAGGAGAAAGGGAAGATAGCTCCGAAGTTTGTCCGCCGGAATGGCCGCCCGGCACCGGATGCCGTCGGTTTCATACCGGATTTCCCGAATTTCCGCGTCCTTTCGGAGCGGGTCCAAAAACCGCGTCTGCGCATAGGGAATCCGAAGCTCCACTTCCCGCTTATCTCCGTCCAGAATCTTCGCCAGACGGGTACGGAGAAGCTCGGTTCCCTCTCCGGTCTTCGCGGAAACGCAAACGTCCTCTTCTCCGTGCGGAAGCCGTCCCAGATAGCGATCGCATTTGTTGAAGACCCGAAGCCGGGGCTTGTTCTCAACCGCCAGCTGTCGGACGAGGTCTTCCACAACCTCTTCCTGCTCCCGCCAGAGCGGATTGGAAATGTCTATGACTTCCAGCAGGACATCCGCATAGCGCAGCTCCTCCAGCGTGGCTTTAAACGCCTCGACCAGATTCGTAGGAAGGTTTCGAATAAATCCTACAGTATCCGACAGCAGAACCTCTTTTGTTGCGCTGATGCGCAGGCGCCGTGTCGTTGTGTCAAGCGTATCAAAAAGCCTGTTTTTTGCAGAGATGTCCGCGCCCGTCATACAGTTCAGGAGAGTGGATTTTCCCGCGTTCGTATAGCCGATCAGGCAGACTACGGGGACGTCGTTCTTCTGCCGCAGCCGGCGCTGCGTATCCCGGGCTTTTCGGACCTCCGCCAAGTCCTGCTCCAGTTTCTGTATTTTTCTTCGGATGTGTCGGCGATCCGTTTCCAGCTGCGTTTCGCCGGGACCGCGGGTTCCTATCGGCGATTTTCCCCCGCCGGCCGTCTGACGGACCAGATGGGTCCACATTCCGGTCAGCCGCGGCAACAGATACTTATACTGCGCAAGCTCCACCTGCAGCTGGCCTTCCCTTGTCTGTGCGCGCTGTGCAAAAATATCCAGAATCAGGCCCGTCCGATCGATAACCTGCATCCCAAGTTCCTCTTCCAGCGCCCGCGCCTGCGACGGATTCAGCTCATTGTCTACAACGGCAAGCGTGCAGCCGTTTGCCTCGGCAAAGGCTTTCAGCTCGGCAACCTTTCCCGCGCCAAGAAAGGTTCGGGCATCCGGCGATTCCCGCTGCTGGGAAATCTGTCCGACTGCGTATCCGCCTGCCGTTTCGACCAGCGCTGCCAGTTCTTCCATGGATGCGTCCGTAGACCGCTGCGACAGCGGGAGATTTGGAGCGGACAGTCCTGCTAGGACAACTTTCTGCGGTGCCTGTACATCTCCGTTGCTTTTCGTATCTGTTTTCGTCTCTTTCGTTCCGATGGTTCCTGCCCTCCCCGCTTCTCCGGGAAAAAAAACCAGCGTTTTCACGCTGGCTTTCTGTTTCTGATTGCTTTTGTCAGTTCAATCCGTACTTCTTGTTGAACTTATCGACTCGACCGCTCGTATCGACCAGCTTCTGCTTGCCTGTATAGAACGGATGGCACTTGGAACAGATTTCAACCGTAATATCCTTCTTCGTCGAGCCGGTATGATAAACTGCACCGCAGGCACACCGTATCGTGGTCTGCTCGTAGTCCGGGTGAATTCCTTTTTTCATGATAATCGTCTCACTTTCATAGGCTGTCTTGACTTGCATAAAGCATTGGATACAAGACGCAACCTGCATTGTAGCACGACAGATGGCACTTTGCAAGACCTGTCCGGGAATTTTTCGATTTTGGAAATGACCGCTTTATTTGTCGCACCTTCCGGTTTTTTCTGTCTTGACCCTCCGGGGAATTGGGAGATCCTAAGCCCCAGGCGTCCCCAGGCTCACGTGCGCACCAGGGCGATGCATATGCGTCCGCTTCTCCTGATAAACATTTTCCGCCTGTTCGGGGAAGGGAAGACTTCCGCATCCTACTAGCGATGCCAGTTCCCTCGCGAAAAGAGGATTGTTAACCAAAAACGGCCCGAGGAGATATGTGGCAAAGAAGTTTTTTAATGAATCCCTTCGTCTGTATCTCCTCGGTGGATTCCAAGGCACTTCGCAATTTTAATGAAGGTGCTTTTTTCGAGGTTCCCTTCTAAAACAGAAAACTGCGATTTAAGGCCAAAAACCTCATACCGCTGAAGGTCTCCCTGCCGGTTCTGTAAGGAGAGCTCCCCTTCTTTAACTTTCGTTACGAAATAGTCGGCATCAGGATTCTTATACCCGCATTCCGGGCAAAAGAATTCGCCAACATCACGGTTATTTCGATACAGAAATCTCGGTGTAGCACCGCAGAGAGTTGTTCCAGCGGGACTATCCTCTCTTTCGGCTTAGATCCGGACCGCTGTTCCGCAGGAAAGGAAGTAAACTATCGCTTTCCGCACTTTCTTCCCGGTAATCGCCTCCAGGGCAAGGCGATATGCCTCGATCTGCGGACGATATTTCGCCGCTCTCAGCTCCGCCTCCCCCGCACGGATATGATCCGTCTTGTAATCCAGAAGAACAAGCTGTCCGTCCTCTTCATACCAAGCGTCTATCGTGCCCTGCAGCAGAATCTGCTCTCCTGAAGGAAAATGCAGCGCTTCCGACGGCAGGAGTACCGAAAATCGCGACTCCCGGTGCAGAGGATCCGCATTGCGCAGCGCCCTGCCCGTATCCGATGTAAGAAAATTCAGAAGTGCAGTCCGGTCAATCGCTCCCACTTCCTCTTCGCGAAGCAGCCCCCTGCGGCACAACGCCTGAATTTCCTCTTCCAGCGCCTCTTTTCCCCTCGTATTCTGAAAATCCAGATACTGGAGTACCGTATGGGTAGCAGTTCCTGTCTCCGCTGCGTTCTCCGGCGCTGCTGCCCGCAGGTACGGAAGCTCGCGAAAACTCGCTTCTGCCGTTCCCGTATCCTCTACAAGCGTTTTTGCCTCCGGGTCCCGCATATCCGAGCGGCGTTTCAGCTCCGTAGCCGTGATTTTGCTGGGTATCTGCACCGCCGAATCATAGGGATACCGGAAGCGCAGCCTTCTCCGCAGGTTCTGCAAAGCCTCCTCTTCCTCGGATCCTGCCGCTTTTTCTTCCGGCTCTTTTTCCGTTTCCTTCTCCGCTTGGTCTGCGGGAATCACGGATATTTTATCTCCTGTGAACGCCGCATAGAGGAGCCATTCCGCGGCACAATTCTGTCGTTCCAAAAGCTCCGGCGGCATCGGCCATTCGGCCGTCTGACGCATGCTTGCAAGTTTTTTGTCACGTTTGCGCAGAGAGGCCGTAATAATCAGGCGCTCTTTCGCCCTCGTCATGGCGACATAGACAAGCCTCATTTCCTCGGACAGGTTTTCCCTGCGCAGGCGCGCTGCGATGGCTTGCCGTGCCACCGTCGGATAGCGGATTTTCTGTTTCCGATACAGCACTCTGGGACCGAATCCAAGTTCCGGATGGACCGTTACGGCGGCCCTTTCATCTTCCCTTGAAAACGCATGGGCTGTATCACAGTAGAAAACGACCGGAAATTCCAGCCCTTTCGCTTTGTGTACGGAAAGAATCTGCACGCTGTCTCCAGAACTTGCGCTTTTTCGATCTCCGCCGCTTTCCGCCGCCCGCTGCAGCCAAAGCAGGAATTTTCGCAGCCCATGCGCTCCGGTGCGTTCAAAGTCCTCCGCGTACTCCGGGATCAGGGCAAGGTTCCGAACTCTCTGCGCGCCGTCCGGCATAGCGGAAAATACCGATCGGAAGGAAAATTCATCCAGAACCTTCCAGACAAGTTCGCTAACCGGAAGATCCGGAACAATTTCCCGCAGGGCCCTGAGCTGCCGCACAAAGCTTCTTCCCGCCGGAAGATCCTTTTCCGCTTCCCGCAGGGCCGTATACAGATCATGATCCCGATCGGCTGCCCGTATCGAGGCAAGCTCATCCGGACTCAGTCCGACAAGCGGAGAGCGCAGGACGTCGAGGAGTGGAACATCCTGGTGGGGATTGTCCAGCAGCATCAGAAGCGAAATCATGCTGGAAATTTCAGGCGCGGAAAAGAATTCCGCCCCCTGCTCCGTCTGCACGGGAATTCCATATTTGCTCAGGGTCTTGCAATAGATAGGACCGGTCTTGTTTGCCGTGCGAAGGAGAATCGCAATATCCCCGTATCGAAGTCGCCGCTGCTGCGCCCCTTCCATTACGGTTGCGCCTTCGCTCATCATCTGCCGAATGGTCTTTGCGGCAAAAGCAGCTTCGCGGGAAACGTCGTCCGGCTTTTCCTCCGCCTGCGCTCCGTCTCCGCTTTCTTCCTCTTCGGCTTTTTCGGATCGGTCCAGAACATAGATTTCCGGCTTGGGCACCGTACCCGTAAACTCTGCGCCCCGCCGCAACGCCGCATCTTCATCGTACTCCAGCTCGCCCAGCCGTTCCGACATGCAGGCGGAAAACATCTGATTGACCGCTTCGAGAATTTCCTTCCGAGAGCGGAAGTTTTCCCGCAGCAGAATCCGTGCATCTGCAGCGGCTTCTTCCGTATAGGGGCCGTAGCTTTTGTATTTTCTCGTAAAAATTTTGGGATCCGCCAGCCGGAACCGATAAATAGACTGCTTGACGTCGCCGACCATGAACAGGTTGTGCTTTTCCCCGCTGAGAGCCTGCAGAATCTTCTCCTGTACCGGGCTTACGTCCTGATACTCATCGACCATGATTTCCGTCCATCGCGCGCCGATTTCCCCCGCCAGCTCCGTGGGTGTGCCGTCCGGTCGGATAAGGAGTGCGGCCGCTTCATGCTCCAGATCGGAAAAATCCAAAAGCTCTGCGTTCCGCTTTTCTTTCCGGTATTCCTCGCTGAAGTCGTTTACCAGGTGTACAAGAGACCGCATAACCGGGGCGGCCTGGCGCAGGTCTTCCAGGACAACGGCGGAGGAGCTGCTGAAGGTTTTCTGTATTTCCGCCCAGATTTTCTTCCAGCTGTCCCATCGCTCCTTGAACCGGTTTTTCGCTTTTTCCTGCTCCTCGTCGGAGTTGCGGAACGCTTTCAGCTTGGGAAAAGATGCCTGTGCGGCGTTTGCCGTCGCATCCCATGTTTCCGTCGATGCCTTCTGCAGCTGTCGAAAAAGCTCCTCTGCCCGATCCCTGCTTTCCCCGTAAGCTTTCTCCATTGCCGCACCGCCTTCGGAAAAAAGAGTCTGGGACCGCGCCATTTCCCGAAGGCAGTATTCCGCCTGTTCCCGGACTCGTTGCATAAGCTCCCATCCCCAAACGGTTTCTTCGGCGCTCTGAATCCCGTCGGCTTCAAAGGCCTCCAGCTGTTCCTCCGCCCAGCGTTCCGGCCAGACATGGCCTTGAATTTTTTCGTAGAGGTTTAAAACCAGTTTCACAAGTTCCTTATCACTGCGGCCGCCTCCTACCGTATCAATCAGTTCCCGAAATCCAGGCTCTCCCGCTTTTCCATAGTACGCCTCGACAACCTTGTCGGCCGCCGCTTCGCGAAGCACCCGCGCCCGGTTGTTGTCCGCTACATGAAACGTCGGGGGAAGGCCTGCCGCCTGACTGTTTTCCCGCAGCAGACTCTGGCAGTAGCTGTGTATTGTCCCAATCTGGGCCGTACGGCAGAGCGCCGCCTGTCTGCGGAGGTTGCGGCTGCCAGGATTTTTTGCGAGCCTCTCTCCGATGCTGTCGATAACCCGGCTCCGCAGTTCCGCAGCCGCCGCATTCGTATAGGTAATTACCAGAAACCGGCTAATGTCTACGGGATTTCTGGGATCGTCAAGATAGGACATCAGCCGCTCGGTCAGAACCCGGGTTTTGCCGCTGCCGGCTGCCGCGGAAACAAGAATATTCGCGCCGCGGGCTTCGATGGCTTCCTTCTGCGATTCCGTCGGCTTAAATTCTCCCATGGGTTTCCTCCTTGAGATTTTTCTTCACCGCCTCCGCCCGCAGGACCGGGGTATAGCGGATTCGATCCGTTCCGGTGCCGTCGCTGAAATGACAGGCTGCCGCATAGTCGCAGTACTCGCAGGCGTTACTCTTTGCGGCCTGATAATAGGGCTGCGCCGATATTTCGCCCTGCTGGATTTCCTGTGTGAACGCAGCAAGCTTCCGGCAGACGTGCCTTTCCAGGTCCTTCATCTCCTCCTCCGAAACAAGGGCTTCGCCCCGGAGGCTCCCATCCTTATTCCTTTTCAGAGGAAGATACCGGAACGTCTCTCCGCTTTCCATCGCTTGCAGAACAGCGGGGTTTTCGAGAAGGACGCCGCTTCTTCTGCCTTTCCGCGCTCGTTCCTTCCTCTGCTCTTCTTTCGTCAGGTGCTTGGGGGCCGTCAGCATCTCTTCGCGAGCCGGAAGGTAGAGTGCCCCCGCCGGAAGAACCTTGCAGCCGTACAGTGTTTCCCCGTTTTCCTCCAGAATCGTCAGGTAGAGAAGCATCTGCATGCTTCGCCCATACCACACATCGGAGAAGCTGAATTTCTTTTTTCCGGTTTTATAGTCTACGACACGCAGAAACAGTGTGTCGCCTGTTTTCCACCCGTCGACGCGATCAACAATGCCCGTAACAAGGGCTTTTTCCGTTCCCTCTCCGACCGTCTTGACCTGAATTTTGTTCTCTTTCTGGAGATCAAATTCAAATTCCAGCGGTTCAAAGTCGGAGGTCTGCAGCTCTTCCGCCATATCCTGCACTACCGCTTCTACCTCCCGGGAGATATTCCAGAAGAGGTATCGGAAGCGGGCGGATTTTTCCCTGAAATCCTGCAGCTCCTCCGCTATATATTCCTTAATGTATCGATTTGTCATTTCGGAAATTTCCCGGCGGCTGAGGTTCCGGAACCCGCCTTTCGTCTTCGCTTCCGCCGCTACTTTCTGCAACACGAAGTGCATGAAGGTTCCGATTTCCGGCGGTTCGAACTCCGCCGGCTTGCGCGGCTTCGCCCGCAGCCCGTACTGCAGGAAATACTCAAACGGACACGCCGCGTACTTGTCCGAGCGGGAGGCGCTCAAGCGGATCGTTTTTCCATACAGCCTGCTCACTCCTTCCGGGCTTAGCTGCCCCCGGGACAGTTGGGATGCTTTCCGAAGTTTTTCCGCAAAGTCCGGATCGCTGCTTTCGACCCACCGCAGAGCGGCCCTTTCCACCGGGTTCGTGCCCGAAAGACCTTTCGCCGCAAGATCCCGGCAGGGGTTCGGTGCTTCGGACCGAAGATCTTCCAGGGCAAGCGCTTTCGGCGTAAGGCTGTAAAGCTTCTCTGCTCTCCGAAACAGATACGCAGGCAGGGATTCTTCCTTTCCATTCGTCCGCGGGTAGCTGAGGAAAAGCCCGTCGTGCGGGAGCGTCAGTGTCTGATAAATCAGCAGGTATTCGTTCCACAGCGAGACTTCTTCTCCTCCGGTAAGATCCAAGTGAAGTTCCTGGAGCTTCTGTGTTTCCTCCTCTGTGAAGACGGCATCCCGGGCTCCAGTTCCGGGGAGCCGGCTGTCTTCCGCACCGAGGACCAGTAGGTATCGTATGTTTCTCCGCCGCATCCGGTCGAAATCCCCGGCGGTAACGCTGTCCAGAGAAACCGGAATGGTTCCCACATCGTACTGGTTCAGCACCAGAGAGAAAAGATTTCCAAACACTTCCGGCTGCATCGGCCGGTCTGCAAGCACCGCAGCTGCCTGCTGCAGCGCACGGATGATGATTTCCCAAAGCTGCCGGTATTCCTGCGCTTTGGTTTTCAGCGTTGCGTCCTGCTCCAGCAGGACCGCCTTTTTCTGAAGGGTTTCCGTAAGTCGGATTTCCGTAAGAAAATCCGCCAGCGCCGCAGCCTGCTGGGCGGCCGTTTCCGCTTGGTGCGCTCTCCGTTCAAAATGCCGCAGCGGCGGAACGATTTTCTGCCGGAGGATGTCAATCTGCTGCAGCCGGCTTTCCGCCGCCTCATCATAGGTCCCACCGTATCCATCCGGATGCTGCCGCCACATGCCCGGCCGGAACCAGGCGCTTCCGCGCAGCTTCCAGAGGTAGACATAGCTGTCCAGAACATCCACTTCATCCTGCGAAAGTCCGGTCAGGCCCGTCCGAAGGTACGCCATCACATCCTCCGTCGCCCAGCCTCTGGTAATGACGTTGTACGCACTGGCAATCATCGTCGGCAGGGGCTTAGACAAAAGGTCGGACTTCCTCGTGCAGAAAAGCGGAACCCCATAGCGGCGGAAGCTGTCTTCCAGAGGAAGCCGGTAGTCCTCAAATCCGCGGACTGCTACGGCAATGTCTCTCCAGCGGCAGTTTTTTTCCCTTGCGAGCCGATGGCAGAGGGCGGCTGCATATTCACATTCCTCTTCCTTGGTATCCGCAATCGAAAGCACGACCGGCCCGGGCTTTTTTTGAGGACGAAGCCGGTAGCTCAGGATGGCTCTGGCAAATTCCTCATAGGGGCTTGCATGCCGATCCGCATCGAACCATTGTACCCGGCATTCGGTTCCGCTTCGCGCTGCAGCGGCCTGCATCTCGCGGTAGACAGCCCGGCTTACGGCAAAAGTTTCGTCTTCCCCCGGATCGCAGGTAAGGCTGAGCGCGATGTCGGCGCCGCCGCGAAGCAGCGCTTCCAGCACGCCCCGCTCCTGCGCCGTAAAGTAGGTAAATCCGTCTACGTAGAAGTGCTCCCAGGTTTCCCGCTTTCCGCCCGCCTCAATGCGTCTTTCGAGAACGGCAAGACTGTCCGACGGATCCGCATAGGAGGAGGCAATCACGCCGTCATACGCCTCCATAACGGCAGCCAGATCCTCCAGCTTTGCAGAAAGGCCTTCCGGACTCTTCGCCGCAGATTCCCGAAGCCGGCCGGCATCAATTTTCGCCGCCTTCAATTCATCCATTGCCTGCAGCAGAAGTGCAAACACATCCGTTTTTTCTCCGGTCTGCCGAAAGACCTGCAGCCGGGAGGAAACTTCCTCCACCGCAAGGCTCATGCTCAGAACCCGTCCGGCTTTATCCAAAAGCGGACGCGCTTCCCCCGTTTCCGGACGGTACCGGCGGCACATATCGCGAAAGCTCATAACCTCCGCGTAGGCAGCGGCGCGGTTGCCGCAGATAGCACACAATTCCCTTTCGGCTTCATGGCTGTAGTTTTCCGGAACGATGAAAATCGCCCGGAACTGCGGATCGTTCCCGCGCGTCCGGATTTCTTCCATCATGGCGGCCGTTTTACCGGTCCCGGCAAGCCCCATCAGTAAACGCAGCATAAACGTGTTCCTTTCTTCTGCCGCTTTTTCATAACCCTTTTTCCCGTTCATTGTAGCAGACGGCCGATCGCCCTGCAACGGCCCTTTCCTACCTTAATTATAGGAAAAGGGATGTCCCTTTTTTGGGACATTTTCCCGCCCGGATCGGGTGGATTCCTTTCCCGAACGCCTGCGTGGTAAATCGCTGCACGGTGGAAAAATAAATTTTTCTTGCATTTGGTTTTTGCTTTTGGTATTATTAGTAAGCTATTCTGCAATATCTCACAAGCAGGGAGGTGCTTTTACATGGCAAAATGTCAGTATTGCGGCAAAGGTGTAACCTTTGGCATCCGGATGAGTCATTCTCACAGACGGTCCAATCGTACCTGGAAGCCGAATGTCAAGCGTGTGAAAGCCATCGTGGATGGAAAGCCGCAGCACGTTTACGTCTGCACGCGCTGCCTCCGGAGCGGAAAAGTTACACGCGCTGTGTGAAAATATATTGCCGAAATTGCCCGACGCACTTCTGCGACGGGTTTTTTTCGATCCCTGCACCGACTGCGCCGGTGCATTTTGTTTTTTTGGTTCTTTGTCAAATGTTGGGGTAAATCCCAAAAGAAAAGAATATAGGTGTTAAATTAATGGATCACGAGCTGGGTGTATACCTGGCTCGTGTATTTTAGTCGCAGTTACCCCGTAGTTATATT
>Ga0256404_1002984_pt1 | contig 35790 bp, 29 predicted proteins | sample RumenRJG_01DNA_FD_185990 | JGI IMG/M metagenome (GOLD analysis project Ga0256404, IMG submission 185990) | Bovine rumen microbial communities from Lethbridge, Alberta, Canada - RJG_01 | ecosystem: Host-associated > Mammals > Digestive system > Stomach > Rumen | place: Canada: Alberta | collected... | reverse complement strand
AACAGCAGCCTGCTTAACTGCAGGCTGTATTCTTTTTTGAAAACGTGTTAAAATTAGTCAGTGGTTCTTTAGTAAATGAACTGATTTTTTAGTAGCAGGAGGTTGCCAGATGAGAGCCTGGAAAGTTTTTGTAATGTTTTTTTGTTTAAGTATGTGTCTGTCAGGATTTTTTGGCATGGCAGAAGCCAAAGGCGCCAATGATATGGTAAAAGAAAAAACCGCTTATGTGACAAGGTGCAGTTACGTTAGTTCCGGCAGTTCTACCGGCGGCCATGAACGCATTGAGGTTATACGGGTCAGCGATACCGAAGCCACTTATAAGAACAGTTATAAAGACTGGAATAGTTCACCGGAACATGTAACAGAGAAGAAAATTTCAGCAGATGTGTTAAAAGAGATGGAAGCCCTGGGCCGGGAATACAAAATTTTCAAATGGAAAGTGTTTCGCAAAAGCGCACTGTTCGCCCTGGACGCGGCCCATGTAAGTCTTTCCATCTCCTATAAAGATCCATCAAACGGGGCAGGCTGGACCCTTACCATGAAGTCCGATGACGAACTGAACGACAAGCAGAGCGAGTACTATCACAAACTGCTTGACCTATTGTACGGGGCAGAAGGAAGATAGAAGTCAGGCTCCGCCGGTTTGCCGGACAAAAAAGGTTGGCACTTGTTGAAGAATGAAGGCGATGTGATCCGTTCTCCATGTGGATATGAACAATTTATACGTATCGGGGATACGATACGGAAAAACTGAAGCATCCCATAACATTTTCGAAAATATTCAAAAAAAATTTTCCTCTTGCAGGAATTTATCTTCAAAAGCTCGAATAACTTAAGGCTGATTTTTTTGGCAATGTATTACGAATGCAGCGGCAGAAAATTTTCCGGAAAAAATAATCACGGGAAAGGTATTGCGGCATTGAGTTATGAAAAAATTCTTTCTCTGCACATTTCACAAAAAACACAGCGCCTGTTCTTCGCAACAGGGGTTTTGCAAAAATTCACCAAAGTGCACAGAAATTCACCTGTGCCAGAAAAAGTTCACCTGCTTTAAAGTGGCTTCTGCTCTGAGTTCAAAGGGGCCAGGTGTACTTTAGTGAACTTTTTTTATAATCTTTTTTTTAAATTAAGAAAACAAATTATAGAAAAATATAAGGAAAAAAGTTCACCAAAGTTCACTGAAATAGACTAACCTCGCTTCAGGACTGGCTTTTGGGCAGGTGAACTTTTTATTTTTAAGTGCACAAAAATTCACCGTTCTTCACCGTGATTCATTGTTTTACGGTATATTGAAACAGTACGAAGAAGAGGAAAAGTTCCGGCAACGCAAAATTAAACGGCAGCGGAACATAGCGTATGTTATCGCTGCCGTGAGCCTTTTTGCGGCGGTACGGAATATGTAAATTGTGTGCTACGGCCCGTGGGTAAAACCTGCGGGTCTTTTTTTGTGAGATTTTGATTCGGTGTCTTGTGGGGGGGGATATATGTGCTAAAATAATATTAGTATCGGTTCGAAACTTAGCCGAATAATTATTGATAGAAAGGGATGAAAAAACATGATTAAACGCATGTTAATGTTCTTGATTGTTGTGGCTATGTTTATTATAGCGGGTTGTGGTGGAGGCAATTCTACACCTAAAAAAGATCCAACAAAGGTATTAGGAATTAATGGAGTTAATTATATTGCTTATAATTCTTCTGATGTTGATATTGCAATTACCAACGTAAGTACTGCTGCTACAATTGGTTCAAATCCATATTTAAAGAAAAAGGCGATGGGCAAATTTGTATTAGTTGATGTATTTGTCAATAACAACCAAAAAGATGCTATTACTGTTGACAGTAACTCATTTAAGATTATTGATAATCAGAAGCGGGAATTTTCTCATTCTATAGAGGGTGAAACAGCTTTACAAATGGAAAAAGGTGACCATAAAGGCTTTCTAACGAAAATGAATCCTGGAATGGGTACTACTTTTACTTTTGTATATGATGTTCCTGGAAACATTGATCTTAACACTGCAAGTTTAGAGGCCCATGGCGGATTTGCGGGTTCAAAAGTAGTTATACCGCTAAAAGTACAGAAAAAATAAAAATATTTATTGACTATAATTTAAATTAAATATTTTTTGCTAACACCAATTGGGAGGAGAAATATTTTATGGAGGATAATTTACAGCCAGGTGAAGTAATTATAAACGAATGCGGGATTCAGTGGGCAAGTCTTGTGCCACACGCTATCATAGCTTTTTTCACCATGGGTATATGGCTAATTCCGTTGGTTTATTTTGCAGTGTGCCGTAGCAAAACTCATATTACTTTAACTAATCGGCGACTAATAGGAAAGGTTGGCGGTTTTTTTTCCAGTGATTATCTTGATGTACCCCTTAACAAGGTATCGTCAATTATGCTCGAGAACTCTTTTATGGGAAAAATTTTAGGTTATGCAACGGTTAAGGTGGCAAGCTCATCAGGTAGCTGTAATTTCGATTTTGTTAAAGGTGGGGGAGAATTTAGAGACTCCGTAAACAATCAAATTGAGATATACGATCAAGAAAGAATTAAAAAGCAAGCTATTGAAATGGCTAAAGCTATGAACACTCATCCAACAATCCTACCACCGAGTAATTAAAAAAATGAAAAAGTAACTCAAATCCAAGGCAAAGAAAAAAGCCCGCATGGTTCGTTGCGGGCTTTTTGTTTGCCGAAGGGAATAATAAAAGGAGAAAGCGGAGTTTAGAATAAAAATCTTTTAGTATAGACTATCTAATTGTATTTATTACCGACAACGATGACAATACATATTTATAATTATATTGCGGCCCGTGGGATAAAACCTGCGGGTTGTTTTTTTATACAATTAAAAGTGAAGGTTTTGTAGCGGAATGTGTCGCTTGAAAAGCGACCATATAACTAAAACTTGTGATACAATTATTATAGAAAAGGCAGTATGAATTTACATAGAATTTAAGTTTAGCACGAACGGAGGTTAAAGTATGAAGAAGAATTTGTTTGTAGGTTTGTTAATTGCGTTTGTAGTGTCATTAGCAGCAACTGCGTATGCAATGGGCATAGAATGTCCTCGTTGTGGGCTTGATAATTGTACGTGGACTGGCGAAATTCAAACAGATGCGTGGGGAATGTATCACGAATATCGTTGTATACATGGACATCGTTTTTGGGTAAAAATTTAAACATATTTTATGTGGTTAATTGAATCGTACTTCCATATGAAATATATTCGACACGGAATAATAGTTTTAAGGGAGAGCGGCAATAATGATATGGATATCACGACGCCCAAGCAACAGAGAGGAAGAAATTAAAGATAGACTTTGGTCTCTTTGAATGATAGAACAATTGACGACGGAAGAGGAGCAAAAGAGACTTATACAAGAACTGTATAAAATCGATAAGGAACGGAAAAAGAAACAAGATTCCAAGCAACAAGATTCTTCTAACTCTATTTCCGAAATAGGGCCTATGTTCCCCTAAAAATCTAAGCAAAAATAATGACAGAGCATATACCACCCTGAATGGCAGAGGGGAAAGAATTTCTAAATCGGTACTACAAACAGTAAGGAATGTAATTATGTAAAAAGAATAAATTTATGTTTTTCCGTCTGGAATCTTCCCGGCGGAATTTTTTTTTTGCTTTTCACTATAATTTTTGGCTCAAAGTGAACAGGGGAAGATAAGGAGCAGGGGTGCGTTAATCGTTAAAGCCCCGCCAGGCACGCATCTTTACGGCGATACAATGAATCCGGGCGATTACTACTATAGAATGCTGAGAATAAGGGCTTTCAGGCACTGACGAGTGCTATAGAAGCCTTATTTTTTGCCCGGATTTATCTGCCGGATTCACCGGTTAAACCCGAAATGGAACATTACCGGGTGCTGCTTGCACACCCTTACAACGAAAGGGTAATCCCATAATGAAGATTTCGTTATAGGATTATATTGTAAAAATTATGGAGGCTCATTCAATAAAAGCGTTATCAGTAAAGGTATTGCGGCATTGCGTTGATAAAATTCATTTCCTGCAATTCCTGCACTTTTTAAAATAAAAATGTACTTTTCCATAAAAAAGTACAGCCATACAAGTCCTGTGTTCGTGCGGCATTTCATATCTGCATGTATTTCCTGCACTTTTTTTCCTGTGTTTTTTGTATATTGTTTTTTATTTTATATTTAAATAACAGTAGAAAAAAAGTACAGGAAGTACATTGAAATCATGTAATCCAGTGCCTGTGCTTGTTGGATGGCATGTACTTTTTCTGCACTTCCTGTACTTTTTGCACATTTCATGGAAAATTAAGCGCCTGTCCTTGGCAACAGGGGGTTCGCAAATATTCACCAAAGTGAACAGAAATTCACCATTATTCACGTGGTCATTGTTTTGCGACGTGTTGTTGGTAAAAAAGCGCTTCTGCTATTATTAAATACCCAAATAAGTATTAAAACGTAAATTGCCAGATCGATGGATATTAGGTTGTCAACTTATTGACAAGAGGAAACTTTATAATTTAAAATAAATTACATTTTAAACCGGAGGGGATTTTATGAAAAAAATTTTAGTTTCAGCCCTGTCGATTGCTGTTTTAGGTTTGGGCATTGGGTGCGAAGCTGCGCCTGCATCTGCGGAAGGCCAGCAGGCTGTTACGAAAAGCAATATTCTGACCATGGCTGCGGTTTGGAAACAGACGGCTGCGGAATATCGCGCCCTGTATTATCAGGGGTTCAATATTGCGCAGAAATATGTGGACGAAGCCGTGGCAAAACACAAGAAAAAGAACAAACCGTTGGCTGTGATTACCGACATGGACGACACCATCGTGTTGCATGACAGGTATTGGGCTCATTTGATTGCAAACGGGGAAGAATTCTTTAACGATCCGGTATGGGATAAATATATTCCTACGAACAGCCTGATTCCGGCTCCCGGCGCACTGGATTTCCTGAACCACTGCAAGGAAAAGGGCGTAGAGGTCTTCTATGTGACCAGCCGCGATCAGGGGGAAGGCACCTACGAGATGGCACTGGAAAACCTGCAGAAGTTGGGTTTCCCCTATGCGGACAAAGAACATCTTACCGTACTGGTAGATACTTCAAACAAGGAGCCCCGCCAGAATGAAATTGCGGAAAAATTTGATGTGGTAGTGAAGCTGGGCGACAGTCTGAACGATTTCCAGCGCAAGTATTATATTAAGAACAACGTTGAAGAACGCAATCAGGTTGCGGACAAAGATAAAGATTTGTTCGGCACAAAATATATCGTTATGCCTAACCCCACGGACGGTCACTGGATTGCTGCCATCTTCGGGCAGTCGGAACCGGAGGATACGGAAGAAAACCGGGCGCTTTGGCACAAAACGGCTACAAAAAATCAGTGGGAAGAAAAGTAAAACAGTTTCGTAAAACAGTTTTAGCACTTGCAGAAATGTAAGTGCTATTTTTATCTGTTTTTGCTAAATGAATATCGCTGGATTTACGTCTTTGCTTCACATTTTTTGAAGAACGCACTTCTCTACTGAAAACTTTTCGTACACGATTGCAAAGTTTTCAGTAGAACAGAGATTGCAGTTATTGATGAGGGCGAAAGAAATAATTCTATATGATTATCAGGCGTCACTATATTAATCAGATGCGCTGAATGCCGGACAGGATTTTTTTATTACATATTGCTGGTGATATGCTAAAATGAAAAAGAAACATCTGTAAGTTTTAATTGGAGTAAGGTACTATGATCCTAATCAGTGCCTGCCTGGCAGGCGAGAATGTAAAATACAGCGGGGGAAACAACGCGGTTCCTTTGTTGTGCCAATGGATAGAGAAACACAGGGATAATGTGTTGCTGGTTTGCCCGGAGGTGATGGGAGGTTTGCCTGTGCCTCGATTGCCTGCGGAGATCCAAAGGCATGGAGCGAATCCGGAAGGCTGTCGCGTGGTGAACAAAGTCGGTGATGATGTGACAGAACAGTTCCGGATCGGCGCAGAAAAAGTATTGGCGCTGGTGAAGGAGCATCATATTACTGCGGCGGTTTTAAAAGAGAGCAGCCCTTCCTGCGGTTCTTCCACGATTTACGATGGAACTTTTTCCGGAAGAAAAATTGTCGGACAGGGCATCACGGCCTCACTGCTGATGGAAAACGGGGTCAAGGTGATTTCGGAGAAAGATGTTTCTTCTGAAATGCTTGAGAAGCTGATAAATACTTTTTAGAGGCGTAGGAGCACTGTATAGGTTTCATTATATCTTATACTTGCCACATTGTCTGTGGCAGCCGTCGCATCCGCAGTTACAGCCGCCCTGGCTGTGGCGGTGAAAGCAGGAACGCAGCGCTGCCAAGATTATGGCTGTTAGCAGCAGGGTCAGTAAAATATCCCATGTGTTCATATCAGACACCTCCACAAAACGTGAAAACCGCTTTCACAATCAGCGCTGCCACCCAGGCTGTGGCGCATTGCCAGATAACCATACCGGCTGCGTATTTTGTTCCCAGTTCCCGACGGACAGAAGCGATGGCCGCTACGCAGGGCGTGTACAGCAGGGAGAATACAAGCATGGAGGCTGCCGCAGCCGGAACCAGAAACGCGGAAACATTGCTGCCAAACAGGATCTCCATGGTGGATACCACGCTTTCCTTAGCGATGAAGCCGGTGATAAGGGATGTGGCGATGCGCCAGTCCCCCAGCCCCAGCGGCTGCAGGACCGGAGCGATGCAACCGGCTAACAAGGCCAGCATACTGCTTCCCGAATCCTGAACCGGATTGAAATGCAGGTCAAAGCTTTGGAGGAACCATACAAGAATTGTGGCGATCAGGATAATAGAGAAGGCCCGCTGTAAAAAGTCCTTGGCCTTTTCCCAGAGAAGCTGGAATACATTTCGCGCACCCGGTAGCCGGTAGTTAGGCAGTTCCATTACGAAGGGGGCGGCTTCTCCTTTGAAAAGGGTGCCGCGATACAAAAAGGCAGCAAGGATTCCTGCCGTGATGCCCAGCAGGTATAGTCCAACCATAATGATCCCGCTTTTTTCCGGGAAAAATGTCTGTACAAAAAATCCGTAAATCGGAAGCTTGGCTGTGCAGCTCATAAAAGGCGTCAGTAAAATGGTCATGATCCGGTCCCGTTCGCTGGGCAGGGTGCGGGTCGACATGACGGCGGGGACCGTACAGCCGAAGCCGATAAGAAGCGGCACGATGCTGCGGCCCGACAGGCCGATTTTCCGCAAAAGCTTATCCATAAAAAATGCGACTCGTGCAATGTAGCCGCTGTCTTCCAGCAGCGACAGGAACAGGAACAGCGTGACGATGATTGGAAGGAAACTCAGTACGCTGCCCACGCCGGTGAAGATTCCGTCGATGATCAGTCCGTGAATCACCTGGTTTACGTGGGCTGCGGACAGGGCGGCATCTGCCTGGGCAGACAGGGCATCGATGCCTGATTCCAGCAGTTCCTGCAAAAAGGCTCCGATTACATTAAAAGTGAGCCAGAACATGAGTCCCATGATGCTGATAAAGACAGGAATGGCTGTGTATTTTCCTGTGAGGATACGATCAATTTTTTCGCTGCGGATCCGTTCTTTGCTTTGAACGGGCTTTTTTACCGTTTGGGCGCAGACTTTCTGGATAAAAGAAAACCGCATGTCGGCAATGGCGGCGCTGTGGTCTAGGCCCCGCTCCGTTTCCATCTGGATGATGATATGTTCCAGCATGCCCCGTTCGTTTTCGTCCAGGTCCAGCTGCTCCAGTACAAGGGAATCTTCTTCAATTACTTTTGCGGCCGCAAAGCGGACCGGAAGCCCCGACCGCTGGGCGTGGTCTTCAATCAGATGGATGATGCCGTGGATGCAGCGATGCACTGCTCCGTTATGATCGTTTTCGTCACAGAAGTCCTGGCGGAGGGGCTTTTCCTGATAGTGGGCGATGTGGACAGCGTGCCGGACCAGTTCTTCTATACCAAAATTTTTTGCGGCAGAAATTGGGATGACCGGCACGCCTAACAGTTCTTCCATCCGGTTGACGTCGATGGTGCCGCCGTTAGACGCTACTTCGTCCATCATGTTCAGCGCAATTACGGTGGGGATTCCCATCTCCAGTATCTGCATGGTCAGGTACAGGTTGCGCTCAATATTCATGGCGTCTACGATGTTGATGATGGCCTTTGGCTTTTCGTTCAGCACAAAACTTCGGGACACCAGTTCTTCGCTGGTGTAGGGCGACATGGAATAAATACCGGGCAGGTCTGTAATCCGGGTGTTCGGATAACCTTTGATCACGCCGTCTTTCCGGCTTACCGTAACGCCGGGGAAATTTCCCACATGCTGGTTTGATCCTGTCAGCTGATTGAACAGGGTCGTTTTGCCGCTGTTCTGGTTCCCCACCAGTGCAAAGGTCAGCAGGGTTCCTTCGGGAAGGGGATTACCGCTGCCTTTGGGATGGAAACGGCCGCCTTCGCCAAGTCCCGGATGGACCGTCTTCTGCAGGGAATCCTCCGGAGGTTGTTCCAGGGCGGGGACTTCTATCCTCTTTGTTACCGGTTCCACCATGACCTGTTCGGCATCTGCCAGGCGCATGGTCAGTTCGTATCCGTGTATCATCAGTTCCATGGGGTCACCCATGGGCGCATATTTTTTTATTGTCACTTCGGTGCCGGGAATTACGCCCATATCCAGAAAATGCTGGCGTAATGCGCCTTCACCGCCTACCGCCGTAATTACGGCGGTCCGTCCGATTTCAAGATCTTTTAATGTCATGCTGTAATCATCCTTACTGGTTTCTATGGTTGTTAACATACTCTAACTTCTTGAAAAAGTCAATCCTGTGACGCAAGCCCTGCTGAGAAGATGGGCCGGAATCTCCGATTTAATTGATGGTCGTAGAATTTCTGCGGCTGTTTTGATATAATTTTATTATAATAAAAATTAAATTTGCATATATTTTTCGCATGCATTTGTTGAAAAGAGAAGTCTGATGGAACGGATCGTATTTGTTTTAACGGATATTTTACTGCCGTTGGCATTGGGTTATTTTTTCAGGATCCATGGGCTTATGTCCCAGAAGGCCTGTAACTGTTTGATTAAGTTTAACGTCATTGTCATGGTGACGGTGATGACCCTGATGAGTTTCTGGGTGCTGCCCCTCTCGCCCCAGCTGCTGTGGCTGCCGGTGATCGGCGTGCTCATTACCGCGGTGCCGGGTTTCATTGGAGCCAGATGGTTTGCCGGCCAGTTTGACAATGAACTGGACCGGGGGGCATTCGTCATTTCTGCCATGCTGTCCAACATCGGTACTATCGGCGGTTTGTGCGCTTTTATCCTGTACGGTGAGGAAGGCTTTGCCTACGTGCAGCTGGTGGCTGCGCCCCAGAATATTTTAATGGTGGCGGCGGCATTTCCTATGGCGAAATATTATTACGAAAAGCATCAGGCAGCGTCGAAGCAGGCGAAGCTGCAGCTCAGCTTCCGGGAGATGTTTATCACCTGGAACCAGATTGGGATTTTGGGCATGGTGGCCGGCATTTTGCTGCAGGTCTTCGGGGTGGAACGGCCGGAGCCTCTGGGGGTGCTGTTTCATAATCTGGTACATGTGCTGGCCTGGATATCCCTGCTGCCCGTAGGTTACCTGATCGATTTCAGCCGGGCCCGGTTTTATTACCGGAAAGTTACCAGCATGTTATGGCTGCGCTTTGTAATTGTGCCGGGACTGTTTTACATGCTGTTTAAGCTGCTGTTTACTAACCAGGTATTGCTGGGCTCCATGCTGTTGCTGGCGGCGACCCCCGCGGCCATCAATTCCGTCATCACCGCCCAGCTGTACAAACTGAACGTGGATATTACCATCGCTTCGTTTTTACTGACTACCGTGGTCTTCGTGCTGCTGGTTTTTCCGCTTTTCTTTTTCTATATCCATTTCGGCGGACAATTGTAGATTTTTTGATCCTGCGTGCATGTTTTTTATGACTTTTTGTGTCGCTTACAATAATTGTAAAACTTCAATTTGGGAACGGAGGAGAAGTATATGCTGAAAAAAATCGGACTGGGCCTGGTAACGCTGCTTGTGCTGGCAGTCGCCTTTTTCTTTTTTTATGTTGTGAAGACGCCTCACTATTCCCTGTACCAGATCCATAAAGCGGTGCAGACCCACGATACGGCGCTGTTCCAACGCCATGTGGATCTGGACAGCGTGTATGGGAACGGCTTGGATGATCTGATCTCATCGGGGATGAAACGGGAGAAAACAATAGGCATGGATCCTTTCGTGGCGGGCATTATGAAGCTGGTGAAACCGACGGTGTTACAGGCCATGAAGGACGCCACCCTGGAATCCATCCGTAAAGAAAAGGCCGGCTCCGGGCAGAAGGAAAAAGGGCTGGTGGTGCAGGCGGATAACGGATCGTCTGCCAATAAGGCAAACGGGCAGTCTGGTAAAAACGATCAGTCTGTTAAAAAGAAAAATAAATGGGAGAACCAGATCCCTCTGTTAAAGAAGCTGAAGGAGCGGCTGGATGTTTCCAACCTGAAAATCAAGGACGCCTCGGTTACCCGGAAAGGCGATAAAGTGGCAGAACTGGATGTTTTGCTGCATGATATTAAGCTGGATAAAAATTTCAACGCCAATATGCGCATGGAACAGATGAACAACGGTGAGTGGCAGATCAAAGAGATTACCAATTTCGTGGGTCTTCTGGCGGAAGTGGAAGCGACTGCAAGAAAGGCCGTAAAGGATACCGTTGACGAGAGCAGGAAGTGAAAGTCTCAATGAAAAACAAAGGAGGCGCCAGCCATGCCGGAATTACCGGAAGTGGAGCAGGTAAGGATTTCCCTGCTTCCTCATATAAAAGGCAAAACGATTTGCAAAACGGAAGTCCGGTTGCCGCGTATGATAAAACATCCTTCCGTGCCGGAATTTATGGCAGGCGTGGAGGGAAAAAGAGTTACGGACATTACACGTAAAGGAAAATATCTTACGTTGATGCTGGACGACGGCCGTTACATCATGGTTCATTTGCGGATGACGGGGGCACTTTTAATCTTGCCCCGGGATTTGCAGGATCCTCCCTTTGCGAAAATACGTTTTTCCCTGACAGGCGGGCTGAATCTGTGGTTTACCGACATCCGTACGTTTGGAACTCTGAGCCTGTGTGGCGGCAGTGACCCATGGCAGGACAAAGGATATGCGGGGCTGGGACCAGAGCCTTTGTCTCAGGAATTTACAGAGGAATATCTGAAAGAAAAACTGAAAAATAGTCATCAGATGATTAAGAGTTTTCTTTTAGATCAGCACAAAATTGCTGGTTTAGGCAATATTTATGCGGATGAGGCCCTTGCAATGGCCGGCATCCGGCCCACCCGTTACACAGACAAACTGACCCGGATGCAAATGCGCGCATTGCACGAAGCCGTTAATTTGGTAATCGCTCAGGGGCTCAGAAATCATGGAACCACGTTCCGCAATTATCAGGATGCGGATGGGAATATGGGAAACAACAAAGACTTCCTTATGGTTTATGGAAGGAAGGGAATGCCCTGTAAAACATGCGGCACGGCACTGAAGCAAATCAAGGTTGCGGGGAGGGGCAGCGTGTATTGTCCCCATTGCCAGAAATAACGGCAAGTTAAGTATAAACTGGAAGTTGTACGTTACCTTGCCTGAATCTTTAAAGGACCACGTATTTAAAGACAATAAAGAGTAACAAAATGAGCAATTTATTCGGCTGTTCCCGTGTGTTGGCCGTAGGCGACATCCACGGGATGTATGAAAAGTTAATAACGCTGATGGAACAGATCCAATTTGCGCCCGGGGATGACTTGCTGATTTTTCTTGGGGATTACATTGACCGTGGCCCGGATTCTGTGAAATGCATGCAATACGTATACAATCTGCAGCGTAGGTATCCGGATTCGGTGATTTGCCTGATGGGAAACCATGAGGTGATGCTGTCTTCCTATTTTTTGCAGAAGAAAGGAATCCATACGGATCTGATGAAAGATTTTGCCGCTTCCTGGCTGGAAAATGGCGGTCTGGAAACTTTGCGGCAGTTAAAAGAGCTGGAGCCGGGCGCAAGGGAGGCGCTGGTCAACTGGGCTACCGACCTGCCGGTGCAGTTCCGGTATCAGGAATTCTTTTTCTGCCACGCGGGGATTGATGCGGACATGCCCCTGGATCGGCAGACGGATTTTGATCTGCTTTGGAAACGGCATGGATGGCGGGAATTTTATAAAGGCGCTGATACCATTGTAGTGGGTCATACCCCTGTGCAGAAGTTGCCAGGCTGGACGGGAAGGCGGGCGCCCAAGCCGCAGTTTTTGCCAAATAATATTATCCTGTGCGATACCGGCGTATATATGAACGGCGGCCGTCTCAGCTGTGTGGATGTATTGAGCCGGAAAGTATGGCAGGCATAGGAATTTGCAGATTAATAATTTTCCTAAGATAATGGGATGATTTATAAAATTGCCGGAAAACGTTCAGACGATTTCATCGGCGTTTCCGTACGGAAAGGGGAGGGGACATGACCTGGGTATCCCATAGCGTTGTTACGTTCGCCACGCTATTTGCAGCGACCCATAACGTATTTATTGCCGGCAGTGCCATGCTGGGCAGCACGTTGCCGGACAAAGCGGAAGACGCGGTCCTGCGGCTCCGGCACCGGTCTTACTTTCACTGGTTCGTGCTGTATGTGGCGGCGTTGGCCTTTTTATGGACGCCGGAAGTGCTTTCCGCAACGGGTCTTGCGGTGTGGCAGGCGGGCGTTTTACAGATCATGCGAACTTTTTTATTCTGGTTCTTTGCCGGGGCGCTGCTTCATGTAGTGGAAGATGCCGTATGCGGGCCGGTCCCGTTCCTGCATCCTACGAAACGGGCCACGGTTTTGCCCTGCCTGTTCAAGGTTGGATCAGTGGGAGAAATCCTTTTTGTCATCGCGTATTGCGCGGTTTTGTATTTGATCGCGGGAAGAGGATGAAGAACGTTCTACGGTCAGTTGCATTGGATTTTTACGGCAGCGTATCGAAAATAATATTTCGTGCGCTGTCTTTTTATATGTGATTTTTCTTTTGTATTTTGCCACGGGAAAGTCACAATTACCTGCTACAATAACAACAAATATAAAAGAATAATTTATTTTCGCATCGTCTCAGGGGCTTTTGCAATTTTATAGATGGGCTGTTGTCGGTGAACCGGCCGCTCATATTAATTGCTGTTTGGAAGGAGGTAAGCCCAATGAAGAAAACTTTTGCTGTTGTTGCAGCGTTGCTGACTATATGCGGCTCTGCCTTTGCGGCGCAGCCTCCCGGTCATGCATCAAGCCATCGAATCCACGTGTCCCCCTCCCATCGGATGCATGCGCCTGTCCGTAACCGGGTGCACATGACGCCGGCCCATCCCGGCGGGCATATAGGAGGAAGGATGTCTTCCGTTGCGCCACATCGCCATGTTGGACCACCGCCTGGTCGTGTATACGTGCGGCCATCCTATCGGGTCCATCACTATCATCGTCCGGTCATGCCGCCCCGCTGGCGTTACAGCGGCTACTACAGCGGCCATTACTGGAGGCCCTATGGCGGGTCCGTTGTGGTTGCGTACCCGGCAGGATACTACTATCCCTATTACGGCTGGGGCTATTACGGAGGGCCGGGCGTACATGTCAGCGTAAGGCTGTAATATTTGCTTTGCCCATAATAACAAAGTGGCAGGAAAAGGCAAGAGAAAACATTGTTGACGCGTTTTTGATGCCTTTTCCTGCTATTCGTATTTTTGAGAACAGAAAGTTGCAATTGTAAACAATTTGTGACCTGGCCCTGAGTTCACATAAGTTTCATTTTTTTCCTATTTGCCTGTGCTATAATGAGTTTCGCCGGAAGTTGAATTTTTATAGAATCGCTGATTAAATGGGTTTGTGTTGCAGAGGAATTGGTCAGTGGTTCTTTAAGGGAAAGTTTTGGGAAAGGAGCTTCCATGGAACAGATGTTGGCGGGCATTGCCGGTATGGCGGATACCTTTATGTTAGAATGGCTGGCAGCAGTGGTTCTGATTCTAATTGCTGTGGCCATGTCCCTGTTTGATTTGCCGGGCAATACGCTGATGGTTGGCTGTTGCCTGGGCTTTGCCTTTTATGATCCGGCCAAATATTTTGATATACGCATCATCTCCGCAGTGATTTTGATTTATGCGCTGGGGGAGATATGGGAGTTCGTCCTCTCGTTCTTCGGCATCAAGCGGCAGGTCCGGAGCATTTCCTGGTGGGGCGTGTTCCTTATCGGCTGCGGAACCTTTGTTGGCACGGTGATGGGGACAACGGCGTTTCCTGTTGCGGGCAGTGTCATCGGCGGCGCCATCGGCGCCTTTGCCATGGCGTACCTGTATGAATATTCCCGCTCCCATAATATGCAGCATGCGGGAGCGCTGGCCTGGCAGGCGGCCAAAATGCAGTTCGTGGCCATGCTGGGCAAGCTGGTTGCCACTTTTGTGCTGGCGATTTTACTGGCAAAACAGATTTTCTTTTACGCATAATATGTGATAAAATAAATGGGACAGGTTATGCTGTCCCGTTTTTTGTTTATGAAGTAAAATTATTTTATGTACACGGGAGGTTGCATCATGACCCTGAAAGATAAAATCGTGATCTGCAGCGGGAAGATCCGCCCTGTTGCAGTAGAATATTTACAGGATAAAGTCACATTGAAGAGCTGGCAGCAACGGGGCCGGGTACCGGAACCCCAGTGGACAGAGTGGCTGCAGGAAGCGGACGCCATGTATTCCTCGGGCAACATCCGTATTGACGATGGGCTGCTGGAAAAAGCGCCAAAGCTCCAGGTCATTGCCCAGGCATCCGTGGGCTACGACAATTTTGATGTGGCGGCCTGTAATCGCCGGAATGTGAAAATCGGGAACACTCCCGGGGTGCTGGTAAATGCGGTGGCGGACATCGCTTACGGACTTCTGATCGATACGGCCCGGGGCATCGTCCGGGGCCATCTCCATGCAAAAAGCGGCCTGTGGGGTGAACGGAAGGCTTTGGGGCTGGGGGTGGATCTGTATGGCAAGACTCTTGGCATCGTAGGCTTCGGCGATATCGGAAGCGCCATTGCAAAAAGGGCCCAGGCCAGCGGCATGCGGGTGATATATCACAACCGTCGCCGCCGGTTAAATGACGCCGCCCTGGGAGCAACTTTCGTTTCCTGGGAGGAACTGCTGCGGACGGCGGACTTTATCGCGGTAGCGGTTACCCTGAACCCGTCTACGGAAGGAATGTTTGATGAAGCGGCTTTTGCGGCTATGAAGGACGGGGTTCGTTTTGTAAATATATCCAGGGGCAAAGTGGTGGATACGGAGGCTCTGTATAATGCCTTAAAGAGCGGCAAGGTGGCGGCGGCGGGACTGGACGTGACGGAGCCGGAACCGTTGCCGGGAGATCATCCTCTCTTTACGCTGCCCAACGTTACGGTGACTCCCCACATGGCTTCCGCTACGGAAGAAACAAGAGATGAAATGGCACTGGTAACGGCGCAGAATATTATTGCTGCCCTGTCCGGACAGCCTATGTTGGCGCAGGTGAAATAATTTTGACACGGAAACTATGCCTGCATGGGGTGAGCATTGCCCATCCGGAAACTTTTGCCGCCGATGTGGCGAAGCGGTTGAAGCTTACGCTGAAGCAGGGGAAACTGAAGGAAAAAGAATATGGGGAAAACCTGACGGTGCGGTATCGCCGGGGAAAGCTTGTCCGGGACACATTCCTGCCTTATAAGGTGCGTACCATGGAAGGAATTTTGCTGGCGGATTCCCATCTGTCGGATCTTATGGATGTTGAGTTCCGCTATAAACGGGGCAGTGAAAAAGCGGTACTGGCAGCAGTGCGGAAATTGCTGTCCGGACCGGATTCCTTTGTGGTAGCTGAACCGGATATCCTGTTGCGCCTGAATGCCATGCAGGGAAAACCCTATCCTCCCATGGATGGCGACGCAGGGAGGCTCCGGGCCATGCGGCAGTATCTTTCCTGGCAGGTATTTGCCATTGGACAGCATTGGCATCTGCTGTATAAGGATCCTGCCAACAAGCTGCTGGTGCGCCAGTTGCGGGTACGGATCCGACGGCTGCGTTCCTGTTTTGTGTTTTTCAGGGAAGGTTTGCCGGAAACGGAAACCTCCCGCTGGCAGGATATGTTCAGGGAAGAGGCGGACCGGCTGTCCACCATGCGGGAGCTGGATGTGGCGGCCCAGATGTGCCAGCGCCGCCGGGATGCGGAAGGGGAAACAAACGATGTTCCTTCGCCCCTGCTGGATCATTTTTTGAAGCTCCGGGAGGATGAAGAGAAAAAGGTTCTGCCCGGGGATTCGTTAAACAACCATACGGAAAAGCTGGCGGAATTTTTGCTGTGGATGGATGGCATGGAAGATATTGTGCCGAAAGGAATCGCCGGGGAACCGGCCCGGCAGTTTGTGGACCGGCGTCTGGGGGAATGGGCGGACGGCTTGCTTGCCCTGAAGCAAAAGTATCCGGACTTTTCCAACATGGATGATCTGCACAAGATCCGCATCAAGGTGAAACGGTTCCGGTATGTGACCCAGACTATTGACCTGGCGAGGCTTCCCTTGAGCCTGCTGCGACAGCTGAAGCAGCTGCAGGATGTGCTGGGGCTGCTTCACGACGATTATGTGAACGCCAGCTGGGCCGGAGGGATTGCGTTAAAACATCCGGAAGATGAAACGCTGCAGAAGCAGGTCCATTCCTTCCGAAACTGGCAGAGTGCCCGTTCCGAGTCGGCCCTGGCCATGGTGTCCGGCATGTGGGAAAGTTTTCTGCAGATGCTGGAGGAAAATTTGAAGAAAAATTGAAATAATTATGAAAATCATGTAGAATAGATATACATATAAATTGATAAGATAAGAGGAGGAAAATTTTCATGGCAGTTGTAAAAAAAGGCGAGTTACCAAGCGTGATCCATAATAATGAATGTTCTGAGGCAATCGTAAAATGGGGTAATGCCAACGGCTACCCGCTGACCAAGGCGAAAATGTTTGACGCCATGGGAACCTATGTGGGCTTTTCCAAAAATTATTTTATTAAGGCCGATCGCCGGCCGCCTATCCCGGGAGGCTGGGACCTGACGGTGGAAGAATTTGAACCGGAGACCCGCATCATCCCGCTGAACACAGACAAGGATGGGGTGGTAAACCGTTTCGTCCTGAAGATGGTGGAAGAATTTGAAAAAGAAGGCCTGGAAATGAAGCTGGCCGACACCTGGTACGACTCCTACGGCTATGTGCTGCGCGATTTAAGCGTAACCGGCCATCCGCTGCTGATCAATAATTTTGAAGATATTATTGAGAACATGCGATAAGGACGGTAACCGGCAGGATTTTTCTTTAGCAGAAAAATATTTCTGGAAGCGCGGCTTCGAAAGAGGCTGCGCTTTATTTTTTGGGGAACCTTCATTTTTTGTTAATATGAATTTTTTCGGAAAGGCTGGATATTTTACGAAATCCTGTATCATTTGAATCATTTCAACGTTTTTTTCTTTCCGTTTCATAAATAATTCACAATTCTTTTGGCGATTTTCTGATTTTGTGGTAAACTATCCATATATTATTTTCCGGCTCCAAAATTTAACTGGTGAGGGGTTTTGATTATGGGCTCACAAATTTATTATATTGTAGCGACGATTGCGTTTTATTTGATCTTTGTATTGTTGATTGGATTTTATTACGCGAAGAAAAACGAAACGGCCTCTGATTTTTATCTTGGCGGCAGGCAGTTAGGGCCGTTGGTGACGGCCATGAGCGCCGAAGCTTCGGATATGTCAAGTTGGTTGTTGATGGGCCTGCCTGGGGTCGCTTACCTGTCCGGTTCGGCGGATGTGGCCTGGACCAGTATCGGCCTGGCTTTGGGAACCTATGTAAACTGGCTGTTCACGGCAAAACGGCTGCGGGTGTATACCCGTATCACCGATTCCTTTACGCTGCCCCAGTTCTTTTCGGCCCGGTATCATGATGAACGTCATATTCTGACCGCTTTTGCGGCGGCGATTATTGTAATTTTCTTTATTCCCTATACGGCCTCCGGCTTTGCAGCCTGCGGCAAGTTGTTCAGTGCGCTGTTCGGGGCCGATTACATGACGGCCATGGTGCTGTCGGCTATCGTTATTGTTTCCTACACGGCAGCCGGCGGATTTCTGGCGGCGTCTACCACAGACTTTGTCCAAAGCATCATCATGACCTTTGCCCTGCTGTTTGTGCTGGTTTATTCCACTGCGACCGTAGGTGGCGTAGATGTGGTAATGGAGAATGCGAAAGCCCTTCCCGGTTTTTTATCCCTGACGGAAACTTATTCGGTGAAGACCCAAAGTGCGGCGCCTTATTCGTTGCTGACGATTGCTTCTACCATGGCCTGGGGGCTTGGCTATTTTGGCATGCCCCATATTTTGCTCCGGTTTATGGCCATTGAAGATAAAGACAAGCTGGCGATTTCTCGGCGGGTCGCTTCCGTCTGGGTCGTAATTGCCATGTTCATTGCGATTGCTATCGGTATCGTGGGCAAGACCATGACCTCGGCCGGGCTTGTGAAGAATCTGACGGATGCCAATACGGAAACGATCATTATCCAGATTGCCCATACGATTTCGTCCCACGGCCCATTGATGGCTATCGGGGCCGGCCTGGTGCTGGCGGGCATCCTGGCAAGTACCATGTCCACGGCGGACTCCCAGCTTCTGGCGGCGGCTTCCAGCGTGAGCCAGGATATTATGCAGGGCACTATGCGCGCCAATTCGGATAAAAAGGCGCTGACCAAGAGGCAGAGCATGTTTGCGGCGCGAATCACGGTTATCGTAATTGCGATCCTTGCGGTTATTATTGCCCGGGATCCGGGCAGTTACGTTTTTAAAATCGTTGCCTTTTCCTGGGCCGGTTTTGGTGCTTCTTTCGGGCCACTGGTACTGGCGTCCCTGTTCTGGAAGCGGACTACCTTTGAAGGTGCCCTGGCAGGTATGGTGGCGGGCGGCGTTTCCATTTTCGTGTGGAAATTCCTGGTGGCTCCTATAGGCGGTGTGTTTGGCATCTACGAACTGTTGCCGGCTTTTCTGATCAGTCTTATTGTCCTGGTTGTGGTGAGCCTGATGACTACGCCGGACGAAGAGGTCATGAGAGAATTTGAGGAGATGGAACGGTCATTGTAATGAAGTAAATTTTAAGGAACCGCTGCCTGGTCATTGGTTCCTGAAGAGTTTTTAAGAACTGTCATCGGTTCATACGGTCCGGTATGAACCGTGACAGTTTTTCATGTTATCGTTTGTGAGGAAAGTCCGGAGGGTTCATGCAAAAGGCGAAGATAACGGTGTCAGGCGTTTCCCGGAGCAGCGAGGGGACGACCCGGCTGGAGACAGTGAACACCGGTACCTTTACGGAAAAAAATGAATATTGTTACGCCCGGTATGAAGAAACGGAAGCTTCCGGTATGGCGGGAACTGCTACCACGGTAAAGTGGAATTCGTCCCAGGTTTCCCTGATCCGTCACGGAACCTATGAGATGCGGCAGGAATTTACAGAGGGAGGGACGTATGCAGGAGATTACCGGACGCCATATATGATGATCCCGCTGGAGACGAAGACGAAAAAGGTACGGATCAAAAGGCTGCCTTACGGATGGAAGATCCAACTGGACTACGATCTGGCCTATGGGGCTGTGGATATGAACCGGATCACCACGACGATCACGGTGGATCTGAGATAGTTAAGAAACCGCTGATTAATTCGTCCGCACGCTTGCCCTCGGCAATCGCGCAAACTCATTTAATCAGCGTTTCCTTAAAAGAGAAATCAAACAGGGAGGAACCTAACTGTGGATATAAAAGCGATTTTAAGTGACGCAATCGTAAAAACAGCGCAACAGGCTATTGCGGCCGGTGTGGTAAAAGAAGGGACGCTGCCGGAGGTACAGCTGACCGTGCCGCCGAAAAAGGAATTCGGTGACTTTGCCACAAATTTTGCCATGCAGTCTGCCCGGGCATTACGGTGTAACCCCCGGGTGCTGGCACAGTATATTGTGGATCATCTGGACTGTGCTTATGTTAAGAGGATGGAAATCGCCGGACCCGGTTTCCTGAATTTCTATCTGGATCCGGACTGGGTGTACGATATGCTGGCCCATATTGTGGAGGCCGGGGAAAATTACGGTAACCTGCCGAAAGCTTCGGATGAAAAAATACAGGTTGAATATGTAAGCGCCAATCCTACGGGCCCGCTGCATGTAGGCCACGGCCGGGGTGCCGCGGTAGGAAGCGCCTTGTCTAACCTGCTGAAAGCGGCAGGCTATGACGTAGAACAGGAATATTATATCAATGACGCCGGCAACCAGATGAACAACCTGGCCCGTTCCGTCAACGCCCGGTATCTGGAGCTGCTTGGACAGACCTGTGAGTTCCCGGAGGACGGGTACCACGGCCATGATATCATTGATACAGCCCAGCGAATTATCGATAAATACGGCGATCGGTTCCTGAAGATGGAGGAGGATGAACGGCTGGAACAGTTCAAGACCATTGCCTATCAGGAAAAACTTGCGGCCCTGAAGGAAGACCTGGAACGTTTCAATGTGCGTTTTGACGTATGGTTCAGCGAAAAGACACTGCATGAGGCCAACAAAATCAATGAGGCCTGCGAGTATCTGCTGGAAAAAGGCTACATGGAAAAGCGGGACGGAGCCCTGTGGCTCAAGTCTACGGAATTCGGCGACGACAAGGACCGGGTGGTGATCCGGGACAACGGCGTTCCTACCTATTTCGCTGCAGATATCGCCTATCATACCAATAAATTCAACCGTGGCTTTGACCGGGTCATCAATCTGTGGGGGGCAGACCACCACGGCTATATTGCCCGTATGAAGGCGGCCATGCAGTGCATGGGCTTTAAGCCGGAACAGTTGGAAATTTTGGTGCTGCAGATGGTTCGCCTGCTCAGGGACGGACAGGAAGTGAAGATGTCCAAACGGACCGGTCAGAGCGTGACCCTGAACGAACTGATTGATGAAGTAGGGACGGACGCTGCCCGCTTCTTTTTTGTGATGCGTTCCATCGACAGCCAGCTGGACTTTGATCTGGATCTGGCGGTGAAAAAATCCAACGATAATCCGGTATTCTATGTACAGTATGCCCACGCCCGTATCTGCAGCATCATGCGGCAGGTGGCCGAGGCCGGCATTACCGTACAGGGAAAAGGCAACTACCGTTTGCTGACGGAGCCGGTGGAAGTGGATCTGATCAAAAAATTAGGCGAGTATCCGGAGATGCTGGCGGAAGCCGCCAAAGAGCGGGCCGTGCAGCAGGTGGCCCATTATGTGTACGACCTGGCGGGACTGTTCCATTCCGCTTATAACCAGTGCCGCATCCTTGGCGTGAACGAAGAACTGCAGCAGGCCCGGCTGGCCATGGTGATGGCTGTGGGCCATGTAGTGCGGCATGCATTGTCTATTTTAGGTGTATCCGCACCGGAAAAAATGTAACAGTTTGAAGGGAAATGCAAAATATTTTGCAGATTTTGCAAGGCTGTAAATTAGGGCTTGAGTTTCCTTCGTTTTATTTTTATAATGAGTATAAATATATTGTTCCCCGAAGGGGATACGGAACCGTGAAGCAGGCCTGTGGGCGTATTCATTCAAAGATGTTGCAGCGGGCAGGCAAAAACGGATGCAGCCGGTAAAAATGACAGGATCAGTGATCAGAAGGGATGGGTATTGCAATGGCAACCAAGTATATTTTCGTAACGGGCGGTGTGGTTTCTTCTTTGGGTAAAGGGATTACCGCGGCTTCCCTGGGGCGTTTGTTGAAGAGCAGGGGCTATAAGGTCACGGTGCAGAAATTCGATCCGTATATCAACATCGATCCGGGTACCATGAGCCCTTACCAGCACGGGGAAGTATTTGTAACGGACGACGGGGCGGAAACGGATTTGGATCTGGGCCATTACGAACGTTTTATCGACATTAACCTGTCAAAGAGCTCTAACGTAACCACCGGTAAGATTTATCAGTCCGTTATTACCAAGGAGCGCCGGGGCGATTATCTGGGCGGCACGGTGCAGGTTATTCCCCATATTACCAATGAGATCAAATCCCGGGTGTTCCGGGTTGGCAATAACGAGAACGCGGATTTCGTCATTACGGAGATCGGCGGCACGGTAGGCGATATTGAAAGCCTGCCGTTCCTGGAAGCCATCCGCCAGGTAAAAAAGGATGTGGGCAAAAACGACGTGCTATACATCCACGTAACGCTGGTTCCCTATATTGGCGCGGCGGGCGAGCTGAAGACGAAGCCCACCCAGCACAGTGTGAAGGAACTGCGCAGCATCGGTATTACGCCGGATATCCTGGTGTGCCGCAGTGAGCATCCCATGTCGGAAGACATGATTGCAAAACTGGCTATGTTCTGCGATGTGGATAAGGAAGCGGTCATCCAGAACCTGACGGCGAAAAGCATTTACGAAGTGCCCCAGCTGCTGGAAGAACAGCACATGGACGACATCGTGCTGCAGAAGCTGGATATGCCCCTGAAACCGAAGGATATGTCCGGCTGGCATGATATGGTGGCCCGAATCCTGAAGCATTATGACCGGAAGGTGACCATTGCGGTAGCTGGTAAATATGTGGAGCTCCAGGACGCTTATATCAGCATTACGGAATCCCTGAAGCATGCGGCTGTGCATAATGAAACGGAAATTGATATCCGCTGGGTGAACGCGGAGCATATCGAAGCACCCGGCACGGATCTTGATAAAGTATTTGAAGGTGTGGACGGTATCCTGGTTCCTGGCGGCTTCGGCGACCGGGGCATCGAAGGGAAAATTTCCGCGGTGCGTTATGCCCGGGAGCATAAGATTCCCTTCTTTGGCATCTGCCTGGGCATGCAGTGTGCTGTTATCGAGTTCGCCCGGAATGTGTGCGGCCTGCAGGATGCCAACAGCAGTGAGTTTAAGTCCGATGTACCCGCTGTTATCGATTTGATGCCGGATCAGGTGGATATTGAGGATAAAGGCGGTACCATGCGTCTGGGCCTGTACCCCTGCAAGGTATATCCCGGCACCCTGACGGAAAAAGCATACGGCCAGCCTCTGGTTTACGAACGTCACCGTCACCGTTATGAGTTCAACAATGAATACCGGGATATCATGACAGAAAAAGGACTGGTACTGGGAGGTATCTCTCCGGATGACCGCCTGGTGGAAATCGTGGAACTTCCGGAAAGCGAACATCCCTGGTTCCTTGGCTGCCAGTTCCATCCGGAATTCAAGTCCCGTCCTACCAAAGCCCATCCTCTGTTCCGGGATTTTATCGCCGCGGCGCTGAAATACGGAAAATAAAAAACAGTAAGCAGATCGTGTAATCGGTCTGCTTTTTTTACTTGCTTCCTCCAGTTAAAAATGGGATAATTATATTAAAGAAAGCAGATTAACAATTTTTGAAAAAATAATGCAGGAAAGGTGGTAGCAGCATGAAGCGGGAACTTTCTCTGGAATTTGTACGTGTGACGGAATGGGCGGCTATTGCGGCGGCCCGCAGTGTGGGAAGAGGCGATAAGAATCTGACGGACGGGCTGGCGGTGGATGCCATGCGTAAAATGTTTGATACGGTGAACATTTCCGGTACGGTGGTCATCGGGGAAGGGGAACTGGACGAGGCCCCCATGCTGTATATAGGGGAAAAGGTTGGTGCCGGCGGCGATGAAGTAGATATTGCGGTGGATCCGGTTGAAGGAACAAACCTGGTTGCCAAAGGACAGCCCGGCTCCATTGCTGTCATTGCCATTGCGCCAAAGGGCTGTCTGCTCCATGCGCCGGATATGTACATGGAAAAAATTGCGGTAGGTCCCCGGGCCAAGGGATGTATCGATATCAATGCGCCGGTGGAAGATAACCTGCACCGGGTGGCGAAGGCGTTGCAGCGTGATATCGACGATATTACCATTGTGGTAATGGACCGGCCCCGCCATGCGGATCTGATTGAGCGGATCCGGAAAACCGGCGCACGCATCGAACTGATTACGGATGGGGATGTGAATCCCATTGTAAATGCAGGCATTGAGGGTACCGGCGTTCATATGTATATCGGCAAGGGCGGCGCCCCGGAAGGAGTGCTGGGGGCAGCGGCCCTGAAATGCTTGGGTGGCGATATGCAGGCCCGGCTCTGCCCGGAAAGCGAAGAACAGATCCAGCGCTGCTACAAAATGGGAATCAAAGAAATCAACCAGGTGCTGACTATTGATGATATGGTCAAGGGCGACGATTGTATGTTTACTGCTACGGCCATTACGGACAGTACCCTACTGAAAGGGATTCGTTATTTTGGCGGCGGTGTCCGTACCCACAGCATTTCCATGCGCTATAAAACCGGTACGGTACGGTTTGTGGATGCCGTACACAAACTGGAAGACAGCGATGAACAATTTTCTGTGAAGCTGTTCTGATTTACCGTTGTAATTCATATTTTTTTGTGATACCATATGTATGAGGTCATGGCCTTGCCCTGACCTCTTTTTGAGTTATAGCCGGTAATTATTGAAAATTAAACCGAACCAAATGAAAAACCGTTTATTGGAACGCATTGCCGCTATTAAAGAGTTACAGGATACGGCGGCGTTGTACAAAAATAAAAAAGGATGTGTCCTTACGGGGCTGGATGGAACCATCAAAGCCCTCTATTTGTGCGCCCTGAAGGAGGCTGTTGAGGCCGGTACGTTGGTACTGCTGGTCCCCGGCCGTGACGCAGTCCGGGAATACCGGCAGACCCTGGCGTACCTGTATCCGGATGTGCCTGTGCAGGAATTTTATCCTACAAACCTGCCCCGGGTAACCGCAGACAGTCGGAATCTGGAGATACAGGCGGGACGGGCTGCCGCTCTTCGCATGATCGCAGGGGAAGAGACGGGCATCGTGTTTGTTACAGCGGAAGCGCTGCTGCAGAAGCAGGCCCGGCCGTCCGGGTTATCCCGGAGCAGCCTGCAAATTACTGCGGGTGAGACGTTGGAACAGGGGATGTTCGTGGAACGTTTGGCAGAGATGGGCTATGAACGGACCGATGAAGTAGATACGATCGGCCAGTTTTCTGTCCGGGGCGGAATCATTGACGTATTTCCCCTGAACAGCCTGAATCCTGCCCGCATAGAATGGTTTGATGCGGACATTGACGGTATCCGTCTTTTCGACGTTAATACGAAACGATCCCTGGAAAACACGGAAACGCTGAAGATCGTCCCCCTGAAGACCCGTTCTGAGGAAGCCTTTGACGCGTTCCTCCGGGAATACGGGGCGCCTGATACCCTGTTTGTAATGGATGAGCCGTCCCGGTTTAAGGAGATGCTGGACCGCCTGTATAAAGAAGGACAGGAATATAAGGAAGATTTATGGACTCCGGATGAGATCCTGGCAAGAGAAGAAAAGGACACTGTCGTGGCGGTTGCGGCGCTGGATACGGTTGCTTTTCCGGATGTCTCCCACCGGCAGGTCCCGGTTCGGAAAGTAACTTCCTATAACCGGAGCATTGACCGCCTGATTGAGGATCTGCAGAATCTTCTGGACGAGGGGATAACGCCTTACATTATGATGAGCACGACCCTGAAAGCCCGGGGCATTACAGAAAGCCTTAATCTCCGGGGCGTGCCCTCTGTATGTCTGGCCGACGGGCCGGAAGATACGGGTAAGGTCAATATAGGATTTGGTGAACTGTTCAGCGGCTTCCGATTCTGGAGTGAATCCTGGCTGCTGTTAACAGAAAATGATATTTACGGTCTGCAGCGCCGCCGCCGTTTTAAATCGAAGCATAAGGGTGCCCAGCTCCAGTATTTTACGGATATAAAGGGCGGCGATTACGTGGTGCATGATATCCACGGCATCGGCCGTTATATTGGCGTGGAAAACATGCTGGTGGACGGTATGCACCGGGACTACCTGCTGTTGCAGTATGCAGGCAGCGACCGGCTGTTTGTGCCGGTGGACCAGGTGGGCCTGCTGCATAAATATGTTGGCAGCGAAGGCGTCACCCCCAAGCTTTCCAAAATGGGAGGCGCTGAGTGGAAGCGGATGAAGACAAAGGCTTCCACCGCCATCACCCAACTGGCGGAGGAACTGATCCGCCTGTATGCCCTGCGGAAAATTACCAATGGGTATGCCTATTCCCCGGACACGGATCTGCAACGGGAGTTTGAGGAACGGTTCCCCTTCGAGGAAACACCGGACCAGATGAAAGCCATTGCAGAGATCAAAGCGGATATGGAAAAACCCATCCCCATGGACCGCCTGCTCTGCGGGGATGTGGGCTACGGGAAAACCGAGGTGGCCCTGCGTGCGGCATTTAAGGCCATTATGGACGGAAAACAGGTAGCCCTGCTGGTGCCAACAACAGTGCTGGCCCAGCAGCATCTGCTTACCTGCCGGGAACGGCTGGAACCTTTCGGGGTGCGGATCGCCATGATCAGCCGTTTTGTATCCAACAAAGAAGTTACCAAGAACCTGCAAAAGCTGGAGCAGGGGGATATCGACATGGTGATCGGTACCCACCGGCTGTTGCAGGCTGATGTTACGTTCCACGATCTGGGACTGCTGATCATAGATGAGGAGCAGCGGTTTGGCGTAGCCCAGAAGGAAAAGATCAAACAGTGGAAACAGGGCATCGACGTGCTGGCCCTGTCGGCCACACCGATTCCCCGTACGCTGCATATGGCCCTGGTCAGCAGCCGTGACATGAGTCTTATCGAATCGCCGCCGGAAGACCGGTTGCCGGTAGAGACTTATGTGGCAGAATATAACGAAGGTATGATCAAGGAAGCCCTGGAGCGGGAACTGCGCCGGGGCGGACGGATCTATTATATCCATAACCGGGTGGCAGGGCTGCCGGCCATTGCGGAACGGCTGCGGAAGCTGGTACCGGGTATCAACGTACGGGTCGGGCATGGCCAGATGGCGGAAGACCGGCTGGAAGATGCCATGATGTCTTTCTATGAAGGCAGCTGTGACGTTCTGTTATGTACAACCATTGTGGAAAACGGTCTGGATGTCCCCCTGGCCAACACGATCATCATTGACGGTGCCGAAAATTTCGGCTTATCCCAGCTGTATCAGATGCGTGGCCGCGTTGGACGTTCCTCCCGGCTTGCCTATGCGTACTTCATGTATAAACGGAACAAGGCCCTCAGTGAGGTGGCTTCCAAACGGCTGCAGGCTATCCGTGATTTTACGGAGCTGGGTGCAGGCTTTAAAATCGCCATGCGGGATCTTGAGATACGGGGAGCCGGGAACCTGCTGGGACCCCAGCAGCACGGCTATATTGCAGGCATCGGCTTTGCCGCCTATTGCGACCTGCTGGAGCAAACGATCAAACGCCTTCAGAGCGGTTCCATGGCAACGGAACGGGAACCGGATCCGATTTTGGAAATACCGCTGAATGCCTATATACCCGATTCCTATATCTCCAATCCACGATATAAGCTGGAATTGTACCGGCGTTTCGTAGATCTGGTCTGGGGCGAGGAAGAGGATCTGATGGATGAGATCATCGACCGTTTCGGGACGCCGCCGGAAGAAGTGGAACTGTTATGGCGCCTTGCCAAGGTGCGGGCTCTTTGCCGTAAGCTGAAGATCCTTCGAATTAATGTGCGGGCCGGAATGATTCGCATTGCTTTTGCGCAGCATTCGGATGTGAACGGGGATGCCCTGGTGAAGATGGTAAATCGGAACAGCCGGTACATGAAGTTGATTCCGGGAAAGGAAACAGTATTGATGTTCCGGACATCTTCCCTGGAGATCGAACCTTTAGACTGGCTTGAAAAGCATCTTGTGAAGCTGATAAAATAGTTTTGCAGGAACCATTTTAAAAGAAAAACGCTAAAAGCGAGAGATTATTGTAGAAAAACTCTGCAGACGGCTCTGGCAAAGTCTGCAGATCATGTTGAGATGGGAGCAGTTCAGAATGGGCAAGGATAAGTTTCTGAGAGGAGCTCTGATCCTCACTGTCGCAGGTCTGATGGTGAAGGTCATCGGTTCTGTGAACCGCATCCTTCTTTCCCGTTTGTTGGGAGGGGAAGGTATTGGTCTGTATCAGATGGCGTATCCTTTTTATCTGCTGATGCTGTCCATCTGTTCGGCGGGAGTGCCTGTAGCCGTTTCCATCATTGTGGCCGAGAAAGTGGCAAAGGATGATTATGCTCAGGCCCACCGGGTCTTTAAGGTGACGCTGGGGCTGATGGCTGCCTTTGGCCTTGTCTTTTCGCTGGTATTGTACGGATCGGCCGGACTCCTTGTAAACAGCGGGTGGATCCGGGACAGCCGGGCTTATTATGCCCTGGTGGTGCTGACGCCTGCGGTGTTCTTTTCCAGCATTCTGGCCAGCTTCCGGGGCTATTTTCAGGGGTACCAGATGATGACGGCTCCTGCGGTTTCCCAGATTTTGGAGCAGCTGATCCGCGTTATGACCATGATCGGCCTGGCTTATTTCCTGTTGCCTTACGGCCTGGAATATGCGGCAGCCGGGGCTGCTTTCGGCGCCATACCGGGGGGCCTTGCAGGGTTACTGGTGCTTTCCTGGTTTTACGGCCGGGCGCGAAAACAATGGAAGGAAAAAATTGACAGGCAGACTGCTACGGAAGAAGACAGCATAAGGGTGATTGCAAAGCGGTTGTTCTTACTGGCTGTTCCGGTATCCTGTGCCAATCTGCTGATACCGGTCACCAGCAGCATTGATATGCTTCTGGTGCCCAATGCCCTTGGCAGGGCCGGGTTTGGTGTGGAAGCAGCCACGACCCTGTTTGGTTATCTGACCGGCATGGCCCAGCCTCTTATGATGATGGCCATCATTCCCGCCACGTCACTGGCGGCAAGTCTGGTTCCGGCTGTTTCCGAAGCTTTTACCCTGCATCGGTCGGAAGATATCCTGCGAAAGACGGCTTCTGCTTTTAAAATTTGCATGCTTGTAGTAGTACCTGCTTCTGTGGGCATGTGGTCGCTGGCAGCGCCAATTTCCGGAACGCTGTACGGTACCATGAGGGCTGCGGAAGTGATTGCGAACCTGGCTCCGTCTATTGCATTTCTGGGTATTTTCCAGGTGACCACAGGTGCTTTGCAGGGGATCGGTAAAACCTCGATTCCCATGTGGAATATGCTGTTCGGCGTTGCGTTGAAAGCTTTTGCCGTGTGGCAGCTTGCGTCCATGGCGTCTTTCCATATCCTGGGGGCGGCCTGGGCTTCCAATCTGAATTTTGCTGCCGTAGCTGCTGTAAATATATTTTTCCTGTATCGAAACGGGATATCTTTTCCGGTAAAGGACTGCCTGAAGATTCTTGCCGCATCCGGTTGTATGGGCGCTGCGGGAAAGATGACAGCGGCTCTTGTAACAGGAAAAGCCGGCATTGTTGCGGGACTGGCAGCCGGTATGGCGGTTTCTGTACTGGTCTATGGGGCAGCGGTCATGGTTTTGGGTTGTATTAACCGGGAAGAAGCCGGACAGATCCCGCTGATTAGAAAAATTATCCGGCGCTGTACGGGCAAAGAAAAATGATTTGCCCCTGTTAAGCCGGAGGACGGCTGTTCACAGGGTAAAATGATTTTATAGATTGTCTTTGTTTGTAAAGAATAACCTGCCATCATCAGGCAGGGGCGTAAGCTTACGGAGGGTACTATCATGACAACGGACGGCTTGATAAAGCGTGATACGGAAACGGGCAATGGCTCCCTGACGATCGTCGGGCTGGGGCCTGGCGCAGCCGGGCATTTGTCCCTGGAGACATTGGGACTGCTGGAAACTCATTTTGTCATTTTGCGGACGGAAATCCATCCTACGGTAGCAGAATTAAAACGCAGGGGTATTTCCTATGTTTCCTGCGATACCTTTTACGAAAGGGAAGCGACGTTTGAAGAAGTGTATGACAAAATTGCTTCCTTTGTCATTGAACAGGCCCGGGAGAAAGATGTGGTCTATGGAGTCCCCGGAAGCCCGCTTGTAGCGGAGCGGACAGTGGTACTGCTGCGCGAAAAAGCGAAACAGGCCGGAATTCCCCTGACTGTTAAGCCTGCCATGAGCTTTCTGGACCTGGCCTATGTGGCACTGGGAATCGATCCCATTGACGGGCTGCGGATCATAGACGCGCAGGATTTTGGCGCCCTGGCAGATGCGGGCCGGTATCCCATTATGGTCACCCAGGTGTATAACCGGATGGTGGCTTCTGATATGAAACTGTCCCTGATGGATGCGTTACCGGACGATTTGGAAATTTATTTTCTCCGGAATCTGGGAATGGAGGACGAAGAATGCAGGAAGATCCCCCTCTATGAAATTGACAGGCAGCAGTCTATCGACCATCTCACCAGTGTGTTCATTCCCCGGCAGTCCCGGGAAGTGCTGCTTTCCGTTTTGCAGGAATACGGCGATGGGGAAAACGGAGAACAGGGACCCACAGCGGTTGCCAGTGCCGGGGTTGATAAAACCGATATCTTGAAAGAATCTCTGTCAGAAGCTGTCGTTGCGGATGAGAACGGGCACTGGAAAAAATTTCCTTTGCTTTCCCGCAAAACAAATTTTGATATCCGTCCCCTGGCGGATGTGATGCAGGTATTGCGTGAGCCTGGGGGATGTCCCTGGGATCGGGAACAGGATTTTTCCACTATCCGGGCCAATCTGATTGAAGAATGCTATGAATTCCTGGAGGCAGTAGATGACCAGGATGTCCACGGCATGACGGAGGAACTTGGGGATATTCTGATGCAGGTGGTCTTCCATGCCCGGATGGCAGAAGAAAAAGGATTATTTACCCTGCAGGATGTAATCGACATTGTGACAGATAAACTGATTGAGCGGCATCCTCATGTGTTCGGTACCGTTAAAGTAAAAAACAGCGATGAAGTGCTGACCAACTGGGATGCTATCAAGCTGCAGGAAAAACCGGAACGGAAACGGGTGCTGGACGGCATATACAAAGGACTTCCTTCCCTTCTGCGTGCCAATAAGATCCAGAAACGGGTGGCAAAAGTTGGCTTCGACTGGACGGATGCGGACGATGTAAAGCAAAAAGTGCTGGAAGAGTGGAAAGAGTTTAACGAAGCAGTGGCCCAGGAAAATTTGGAAGAAATGGAGAAAGAACTGGGAGATCTGTATTTTTCCCTGGCAAATTTTGCCCGGCATCTTGGCGTGGAAAGTGAGACTGCGCTGAACCGGTGCAATAACCGTTTCGCAAATCGGTTTGAACACGTAGAGGACCGTGTGGAAGGTTCCGGGAAAGACTGGAAGGATTATTCCCTGAAAGAATTGGATGAATTCTGGGATGAGGCAAAAAAGACAGAATGAATATGTCAGACAGAAGATGGGCGTTGCCTGTCTTCTGTTTTTTTGTTATACTGATATGAAATGGATGAAGTACGTAAGTTCTTTTGCGGGAGGTGGATGACATGGCAGTTCACGATAATGAAAAGAAAAACCGTGTGGCCAGGGATTTTCGCCGGGTGCTGATCGTACTGGTCATTATTTTTATAGCTATTTTGGGCCGTCAGGAATATAAGATACACCAGATCCAAAAAGAAACGGAAGCCACACAGAAACGGGTGGAGGAACTGCAGAAGGTGCAGGCGGACCTGGAGGCAGAACGCAAGCGCCTTTACGACCCTAAATATATTGAGAAACTGGCCCGGGAGGACCATAATTATGTGAAAAAGGATGAGGTTCCCATATTCATAGTAAAAGACAAGGAAACGCAGCAAGCGGATACGAGTGGGGAAAACAAAAAAGAAGAAAAGAAAAATTCCGAAAAAGATAATGAAAAGCGGTAGTATTATTATTGACACTGCTTCTTTTAAAATGGTAAAATTAAAAGGTACTCATTTATATATTTATGTAGATCAGTATATCCTTAACTATTATTAATTGCGCAGGAGGATTTTTGGTTTTATGGCAATCGAAGTTGGAGCCGTCGTTGAAGGTGAAGTTACCGGTATTACGAATTTTGGCGCATTTCTTCAGCTTCCCGAAGGGAAAGTAGGGCTGATCCATATTTCAGAAGTGGCCAGTACCTACGTAAAAGATGTTCATGATTTCTTGAAAGAGCATCAGAAGGTAAAGGCGAAAGTATTGTCTATTGATGCCCGGGGAAAAATCGGTCTGTCCTTGAAACAGATGGAAGAAAAACCGGAAGCTCCGGTAAAGCCTGTAAAGCCAAAAATTGCTGCCATGCCGGAAAAAAAGGCGGCACGTCCGGCAGGACCTATGTCATTTGAAGATAAATTATCCAAATTTATGAAAGACAGTGACGACAGGCTGCTGGATCTGCGCAGAAATACGGAATGCAAACGCGGAGGTCGTGGCGCGAGCCGTGAGCGTTAAAGACAGGCACTCGTTACGAGTGCCTTTTTTTGTGCGATAATCGTGGATAATAGATAACCATGAAGGAAACAATACTGGAAAAACTTCCCCGGATTTTGGGAAGCACATTGGATAAAACAAAAAAATATGTTGCAGCGGTCAGTGGCGGTGCGGATTCCCTGGCTCTTGCAGATGGGCTTTACCAGGCGGGATTTCACTTTACGGTGTGCCATGTTGAGCATGGGATCCGCGGTGAAGAGAGTCTGGAAGACGCAAGGTTTGTAGAAGCTTTTTGCAAACAGAGGGAGATCCCTTTCTGTTGCAAACAGGTCCGCGTGCCTGAATTAAAGGAAAAGGAAAAACTGTCCATGGAAGATGCTGCCCGCCGGCTCAGGTATCAGGCGCTTAACAGGTGCGCTGTGGAAACCGGGGCGGATTTTATCCTTACGGCCCATCAGAAGGACGATCAGGCAGAAACATTTCTGTTGCGGCTTCTGCGCGGATCGGGGACAAGAGGACTGGGAGCTATCCGTTTCCGTAGGGGACGGATATTGCGGCCCCTTCTTCCTTTTTCCGCAGAAGAACTGCGTTCTTATTGTGATAAAAGAGGAATCACATGGCGGAAGGACAGTACAAATGAGGATATCCGTTATGCCCGCAATCGCATTCGTAAGTTAGTGATGCCATTGCTGAAGGAACATTTTTCCCCGGCTGTCACCGATGTGCTATGCCGGACGGCGGAGCATTTGCAGGAGGATTCGTTTTTTCTGGAAGAAGCGGCTGCCAATGAACTGAAAAAACGGCTGCTTGCGGAAAAAAGGGGCGGCTGGGCCATACGGACTGACGGATGGGAAACGGTTCCACCTGCACTGCGTTTCCGCATCCTTCAGCAGTTCTGGCAGCAGGCTGGCGGTAACAGGGAATTGTCCGGCGCAAATCTCGGGGACATGGAACAGCTTGTTGAAAATCACAGCAGTGGAAAAAAAATTTTACTGCCTGGCAGTTGGCAAGCATTGTGTTCTTATGATAAACTATTATTATTCTCTTCTGAAGATTGGCAACATTTGCAGGATAAGTACGAATGGTCTCATGTAATATGTTGGGGGGAAATTCTTTCCGAATCTGATGAAGCAAGACGGAACTGTACGGAGGTACTCTTTCCGGATGGCAGGACGGCCTTGTTAAGCATAATGGAAGAGATGCCGGCATATACATACCGTGCGCAGATGGTTTACCCGCTGGACGATTTAAAAAAACTGGGAAACTGTCTGGAATTCCGGTTCAGGAAACCTGGCGACCGGATATATCCGTTAAAAGGCACGGGTCATAAAAGCCTGAAAAAATATCTGATAGAATGCAGGGTTCCTGTGGAAAACAGGGACCGGCTGGTAGTTGCGGCCGTGGGCAGTGAAATCGTCTGGATACCGGACATTGCCAATGCCCGTTGGTTGCCGGAAGAAGAAACGAACAGCCGGAAACAGGGATGGCTGTTTATTAATATTAAATAAGGATGGTGTTCTTTATGCATGAAGACATAAAAAATATTTTGATTAATGAAGAACAGATCAAAAAGCGTGTGCAGGAACTGGGAGAGCAGTTATCCAAGGAGTATGAAGGGAAAAAGGTCATCATGATCTGCCTGCTGAAAGGAGCGGCATATTTCGCCTGTGACCTGAGCAGGGCCATGACCATTCCGGTCCGCATGGAATTTATGGTGGCATCATCTTATGGTGACAGTACGACTACATCTGGCAGCGTGGCAGTTCGTCTTGATGTAAAAGACGATATTGCAGGCCTGCATGTGTTACTGGTGGATGATATCATTGATACAGGCCTGACATTTGCAAGGGTTAAAAATCTGTTGCAAACGAAAAATCCGGCTTCCATCAAAACGGTAGCAATGTGTGATAAGGAAGAGCGCCGCATGAACGGCATGGAAGCAGATTATGTCGGCTTTACTATTCCGGACGAATTTGTAGTGGGCTATGGCCTTGATTATGCGGGTGATTACCGTAACCTGCCGTATATCGGGGTGCTGAAGCCTTCTGTATATGCCCGTACATAACGGGGTGAGGGTATTAATAAACAAGGAAGGAGGAAACGTTTTTGTTTAAATTTTTTAAAAACGTAGCCTTTTATCTGCTGATAGTTGTGGCAGCTATCTGGGCCATGGATCATTATTCAGCGGGAAACACGAATAAAACGGATATTTCATATACGGCTTTTATCAAGCATGTGCAGCAGGATGAAGTGAAGTCTGTTACCATCAGCGAAAACGGGATCACCGGCCTATTAAAGGACGGAAAGGTGTTTACTACTGTCGCACCGAATGACGCGACCCTGATTCCCACACTTCGTTCGCGGGATGTGGAGATCAAGGCGGAACTGCCTCCACAGACGCCCTGGTGGGCCTCCGTCCTTAGCACGCTTCTGCCCATGGTGCTTGTGGTGGGTCTCTGGTTTATGCTGATGAACCAGAGCAGCGGCGGAAGCCGGATGATGAATTTCGGCAAAAGCAATGCAAGACGATACGATGAGAGCAAAAATAAAATAACGTTTAAGGATGTGGCCGGAGCGGATGAAGCAAAACAGGAGCTTCAGGAGGTTGTGGAATTTTTAAAACACCCCCAGCGTTATAATGCCCTGGGTGCAAAAATTCCCAAAGGAGTCCTGTTATACGGTCCCCCCGGTACCGGCAAAACGTTGCTGGCCCGGGCAGTTGCCGGAGAAGCAGGTGTTCCTTTCTTTACCATTTCCGGTTCCGATTTTGTGGAAATGTTCGTAGGCGTAGGTGCTTCCCGCGTCCGCGACCTGTTTGATCAAGCCAAGAAAAATGCGCCATGTATCGTGTTTATCGATGAAATCGATGCAGTGGGCCGTCAGCGGGGTGCAGGCCTGGGCGGCGGACATGACGAACGGGAACAGACCCTGAACCAGTTGCTGGTGGAGATGGACGGCTTTGGCATCAACGAAGGAATTATCATGATTGCGGCTACCAACCGTCCGGATATCCTGGACCATGCATTGCTGCGCCCGGGTCGTTTTGACCGGCAGATCGTGGTTGACCGTCCTGATATGCGTGGGCGGGAAGCAATCCTCCATGTCCATGCCAAAGGTAAGCCCATGGCGCCGGATGTAGACATGAATACGATTGCAAAACAGACTACCGGATTTACCGGGGCAGACCTGGCGAATCTAGTGAATGAAGCTGCGCTTTTGACCGCCCGCCGGAATGCGCCCATGATTGACATGAAGGCCATGAACGAGGCGGCAGAGCGGGTGGTAATGGGACCGGAACGTCGCAGCCATCTGGTCAGCGAACCGGAGAAAAAGCTTACGGCATATCACGAGACAGGTCATACCCTGATCGGACTGTTGCATAACGATGTGAGTGTAGTGCACAAGGTTACCATTATTCCGCGGGGGCGTGCCGGTGGGTATACCATGAGCCTTCCCAAGGAAGACCGT
>Ga0256404_1002983_pt1 | contig 35821 bp, 33 predicted proteins | sample RumenRJG_01DNA_FD_185990 | JGI IMG/M metagenome (GOLD analysis project Ga0256404, IMG submission 185990) | Bovine rumen microbial communities from Lethbridge, Alberta, Canada - RJG_01 | ecosystem: Host-associated > Mammals > Digestive system > Stomach > Rumen | place: Canada: Alberta | collected... | reverse complement strand
TCGACGAGATCCAGCACTATCCGCAGTACCTCACCATGCTGAAGTTCCTGCGTGAGGATAACCGCTACCGCTTTATCGCCAGTGGCAGTCTGTTGGGTATCACCCTGAAAGACACCACTTCCATTCCAGTAGGTAGCATCACCATCAAGGATATGTTCCAGCTCGATTTCGAGGAGTTCCTGATTGCCAACGGCTTCGGCACGGAGGCTATTGACATGCTTCGCAAGTCCTACGAGAACCGCCAGAGCCTTTCTGAAGAGCACCATAACCATGTGCTCGACCTGTTCCGCCGCTATCTGCTGGTAGGCGGTCTGCCCGATGCCGTCAACACCTACCTCGAAACGCATAACATTGTGAAGGTGCGCGAGGTACAGGATGGCATCCGTAGCCTTTATGCCAGTGACGCTTCCAAGTACGAGAAGGAGCACAAGAAAAAGCTGCTCATACGCCGTATCTACGAGATTATTCCCTCACAAATGGAAAACAAGAAGAAGCGTGTGGTGGTTCAAAACATCCGTGACAAGAAAGGCGATCGTTTCGACCAGTACAAGGAAGAGTTCGAGTACCTGATCTCATCAGGTATTTCCTTGGCCGTCAATGCTATCTCCAATCCTAATTTCCCATTGAGTGAGTCACTCCAGAAAAACCTTTTGAAGCTCTACCTGAACGATGTGGGTCTCCTTACTGGCATACTCTATCGCAACAACATCCGTCCCGTTCTCGACGATGTTCGCAGCATCAATCTCGGTTCTGTCTATGAGAATGTGGTGGCCCAGGAGCTTCGCGCACATGGGCATAAGCTCTACTATTACGACAACCGCAAGCAGGGCGAGGTGGACTATCTGGTTGACAACCACACCACGATGAGTGCTCACCCGATAGAGGTCAAGTCGGGCAAAGACTACACCAAACACAGTGCTCTCAACAATCTTCTGAAAGTTCCTGAGTACAATGTCCTTTCAGCCACTGTCATTTCCAATGAGCGCAAGGTCTATCAAGAAGGCAAGGTGACGTATATGCCCGTCTATTTCGTGATGTTTATGGAAACTGATACGCCTCAGACTGACGAAGAAAATTATATTTTTTAAAGTATGATTAAAGACTATCAAAATAAAGATGTACTGGCAGAAATGAAGCGCCAGGTGAATGCAGCCGCCAAGATAAGCGACCGCGAAGCAAGAATAACATTCGTATTGATACACATGATTAGCGAGTATCACATATTGGCTGAGCAATGTACCAAACCCGACGGAGAGAACAATCTCTTCAGGTTTATCTCTTAGTGCCTGAGCCGTTTCGCTGAAGAACTTGAAACGGCCTCCAATGAGGAGTTCACGAACCCCATCGAGCTTTACAAGAAAGATCCAGATATCAATCTGCTCGAACTCATCCGCTTCCGTCATTATTAGATACACAACAGCTGGAAAACGCTATAAGAACATGGCGACGAAAAGGAATAGACGATGTTGATGGCGCCGAGGAGACTGGAGGTTTGCATGTCGCCAACTATTTAAGTGAATAAAAACTGCCGTCATATCCGTCATATCTGTCATAGTTATTGATAAACAAAAATTTATACATGACAAAAACATGACAGATATGACAGATTTTTGGCAATTTTCTTGCATTCCGGTAAAAAAATCACTATATTTGTATTCTAAATCCGGGTATAAAATACCCAACTTTTTTAAGATTATGGAACAAAGTATCGATTTTTCTACCATGCCAGCCACCTATATTGTGTGTTGGAACAGTAATTGTCCGCTAAAAGACAACTGCCTTAGGCAACTTGGGGCAAGTCATATACGAAAAGACCGCATCGTGACAAGCGTGAACATCAACCTTGTGAAGCCAGAAACGGGTACGTGCAACATGCAAAGACCCGTGCGCAAGGTGCGTATGGCTTGGGGGTTGAAGCACATCTACGACAACCTGACCTACAAACAAAAGGACAGTATCTATTTACAGATACATAATGGCATAGGCAACACCACTTATTATCATTATTACAACGAGCGCAAGCCCATGAAGCCAGAAGTGCAGCAGTACATCCGCAACGTGTTTGCCCAGCATGGCATTACAGAACCTGTGGAGTTTCGCCGCTATGAAGAGGTCATCGACTGGTAATCACTCTTTTTTACCTCACTAATGTAATACCATTACACAACTTATGTAATGTCATTACAAGCCGAATGTAATAGCGTTGCAAAGCTTAGGCAAAACCATTGTCAAACATCGAAACAACATGTATCAAGCATTAAGAAAACTGACAACAAGCATCAATGAAAAGAATAAAAGACATAGCTTTCACCTCCGTACGAATGGATGAAAAGACAAAAGAGATGAAGTTGCGCACCATGTCGCCCGATGCGATGATCAACCTCATCAGTCGCGACAGTAAGCAGCAATCGTTCAACAAATTTCGTGAGAGCCTCCCTACCCTACAGTCACTTGGCGGACAGATCACGTTTTTAACCCAGCGTATCTATGTGGCTGCCTCTTTTATGAAAGACGGAAACGGCAAGCGGTTTAACGGCTATAACGGACTGGTGCTGCTCAGTGTGGGAGACCTGGCTAGCATCAGTGAGGCACAATGGGTGAAGAGGTTGGCACAGATGCAGCCAGCCACCTATGCCGCCTTTGTTGGGAGTACAGGGCGCAGTACGAAAATCTTAGTGAAAGTGAGCCGCATGGACGACACCCTGCCGAAGACGGAAACAGAGGCGCAGGTTTTTCATCAAATGGCGTATTACCTGGCTTTCACCACATACAACGGCACATTAAACTACCCTATCACCAGGGTTGAGCCCACATTGGAGCAGAGTTTCATGCGCACATTCGATGCGTCACCTTACTTCAATCCACATGCTGCCCCACTGCGTATTGCCGACGGTGTGAATCTTACCTTAGAAGATACTGATGAGTCATCGGTAACCCCACAACCTTTGGAGCGCATCGAGCCAGGCATGGAAGGGTATGCAGAGTTCGAACGCCGATTCAGTGCATTGGGTATGAGGGTGATGATGCAGGAAAGCCATCCTGATTTGTTGACAAATGACCCAGAACGCTTCATCACCCTTTTGGCGCGCGAATGTTGCCTGGCAGGTTTTCCGTTAGAAGAGGCTATCCGTCACGCTTGCAACAATTTCGGAAAAGCAAGCAACGAGGCACATCTGCGTACGCTCTTTGAAAGCGCCTATCAGTTGCATAACGTCCGCTTCGGGACAAAGGAAGCGATGAACAAGACACAGCGCAACGCCTTAATGTTGCGTAACTTTATGAGGCAGCGTTATGTACTGAGACACAACGTGATACAAGATATTGAGGAATATCGTTTAAACACTACTTGGGACACAAAGTTCAAGCCTTTGGACGACAGGCTATTGGGCAAGATGGTGGAGGAAGCGCGACTGCGTGGTATTGATGTATGGGACAAGGACATCAAACGTTTTGTGCGTTCGTCAGAGGTGCAGAGCTATAACCCAGTAGAGGCATTCCTCAATTCTGTTCGTGGGACTTGGGACGGACAGGATCGCATCCGAGAACTGGCCGCTACTGTCAAGACCAACAATACTCATTGGGTGGAATGGTTCTATCGCTGGTTCCTCTCCATGACGGCACAATGGTTAGGCGTCATGGGACAATATGGCAACAGTGTGGCTCCCATCCTTATAGGTAGGCAAGGCTACCGAAAGTCGACTTTCTGCCGCAATCTCTTGCCTGACGAACTTCAGTTTGGCTATACCGACCAGCTGGACTTCTCCAGCAAGAAAGAAGTGGACCGCACTATCTGCCAGTATCTGTTAGTGAACCTTGACGAGTTTGACCAACTAAGTCGCCATAGTCAAGACGGTTACCTGAAGAACCTGTTGCAACGTGCTGATATACGCGCAAGGAAGCCTTATAAGAGTCATGTAAGCCAAATGCGACGTTATGCATCGTTTATAGGTACGAGTAATCAGACAGATATCCTTACTGACCCATCAGGTAGCAGACGCTACCTTTGTGTGGAGCTTACGGCACCCATTGACACTGTCGTTCGCCCGAACTACTGGCAGTTATATGCCCAGGCTGTACAGGCTGTGGAAAACGGAGAGCGCTACTGGTTCAACGATGCTGATGTGGAGGCAATCATGCAAAGCAACCGACAGTTTTTGAACCTTGGTGCCTCCGAGTTGCTGTTTCATGATTATTTCCGTCCTGCCACCAGTGAGTTGGAGACTGGAGCCGAATGGATTACATCTACTGCCCTACTGGAAGAGCTACGGAAACATTCCGGCAGTCGCGCCAACCTATCACTCAATAGTTTTGGCAGATACCTGAAGAACCTGCCTGGCATGGTGTCGAAGCACACCATGAACGGAACGGTATATCTCATCATTCGCACGAAATAAGCCGCCTCCATAATTCTGATGCTTTGTAATTATTATTTCAATTATTGTTGCTATCTTTGCAGGCAATAATAACAAATAACCATATGGAACTGAATAGTCAAAAGGTAAGGCAGTTGGCTCCTGAGAACGACCCGTTAAAGATTGGTATGGGTTGGACGGTTGCTGATCTTGATAAACCTCAGATATTGGTGGAGAGTACCTTTGGTGATTCCCACCCTGGCAGTGCGCACCTCGACCAGTTTGTTGGTGAAGCTGTAAAAGGTATTACTGAGGCTGGTGGCAAAGCAGCTCGCTATTTTGTGACCGACATATGTGACGGTATTGCCCAAGGACATGATGGTATCAACTATTCATTGGTGAGTCGTGACATGATTGCCAACATGATAGAGATTCATGGCAACAGTACAGGTTTTGACGGTGGTGTGTTCATTGCCTCGTGCGACAAGTCGGTGCCCGCCTGTCTGATGGGATTATGCCGTCTAAATATGTCAAGCATCATGATTACGGGTGGCGTAATGGATGCTGGTCCTGACTTACTGACATTAGAGCAAATAGGTGCTTATTCAGCCATGTGTCAACGTGGCGAAATCAGCGAGGAGCAACTATTGTACTATAAGCATCATGCTTGTCCGTCATGTGGAGCTTGCTCGTTTATGGGCACTGCTTCTACCATGCAAATCATGGCAGAGGCTTTGGGTTTGATGTTACCAGGTTCTGCTTTGATGCCTGCTACTTCTATAGAGTTGAAACAGAAAGCATACGAAGCTGGCAAACAAGTGATGGAACTGGCAAAGAAAGGTTTGAAGGTAAGCGATATCGTGACAAAGAAATCATTTGAAAACGCCATTATGGTACATGCAGCTATCAGCGGTTCCACCAACTCATTGCTGCATATCCCAGCTATCGCCCATGAGTTGGGTATCGAGATTGACAGTGACACCTTCGACCGTATGCACAGAGGTGCCCACTACTTGTTGGATATTCGTCCTGCAGGTCGTTGGCCGGCACAGTTCTTTTACTATGCAGGTGGCGTTCCAGCAGTGATGGAGGAAATCAAGTCGATGCTTCATCTGGATGTAATGACTGTAACAGGAAAGACGTTGGGCGAAAACCTGATAGATTTGAAGGCCAATGGATTCTACGAACGATGTGAACAATATCTGCACAAATGGAATTTGAAACGTACGGATGTGATTCGCCGTTTCGATCATCCTATTGGTGATAATGGGACAGTGGCGATTCTTAAAGGAAACCTGGCTCCCGAGGGGGCTGTTGTGAAACATTCAGCTGTACCCAAGGAGATGTTCCATGCCGTACTGAAGGCACGTCCGTTCGATTGTGAGGAAGATGCGATTGCAGCCGTCTTGTCGCATCAAATTAAGCCTGGCGATGCGGTGATAATTCGTTACGAGGGTCCTCAAGGCTCTGGTATGCCTGAAATGTTTTATACAACCGAAGCCATTTCCTCTGATGCAGAATTGGGCAAAAGCATTGCCCTGATTACTGACGGACGCTTCTCAGGAGCATCCAAAGGCCCAGCCATTGGACACGTTTCACCAGAAGCTGCTGAGGGTGGTCCTATTGCACTGATAGAGGAAGGTGATTTGATTAGAATAGACATTCCTAATAGAGTGTTAGAAATAATGGGTATCAACGGAATAGAACTTTCTAGTGAAGCAGTACTTGAGGTGCTAAAAAAGCGCAAAGCGGCTTGGCAACCTAAGGAACCAAAATATAAGAGTGGCGTACTGAAACTGTTCTCAGAAAAGGCCGTTTCACCCATGAAAGGAGGATATATCAATTGAAACTTTCTGGAGCAGCGAGGGCAGAGGCAAGCTTGCTTGAACTATGCCGAGTCGCGACAGAATTGGGCGAAGCCAATTGAGAATTGAAAATTGAGAATTGAGACTTTCTGGAGCAGCGAGGGCAGAGGCAAGCTTGCTTGAACTATGCCGAGTCGCGACAGAATTGTTACAAAGTAAAATTGAAAATTATGCTTGATCCTACAAGATTAATAATTTCTGCCTTGATTGGCTTGGTGATATTGCTGGTACTTATCATCAGGTTCAAGGTGCAGGCTATGATTGCCATTCTGATAGGCGCTGTAGCTATCGGACTGATGGCTGGTATGCCTTATAGTGAGATTGTAGGCTCGGTGAACCAAGGTATTGGCGAAACGCTGAAAGGCATCGCTCTATTGGTGGGCTTAGGCTCCATGTTTGGTGCCATTCTGGAAGCCTCAGGTGGCGCACAGACATTGGCTGTAACGATGGTGCGTAAGTTTGGCGACCAGAAAGCTGCTTGGGCATTGGGCATCACGGGCTTGGTGATTGCTATGCCTGTGTTCTTCGATGCAGGCCTTATTATCCTCATTCCTCTGGCATTCTCGTTGGCAAAACGTACTAAACGTTCCACTTTATATTATGCCATCCCTCTGTTGGCTGGTCTTGCCGTAGGTCATGCCTTTATTCCCCCTACTCCTGGTCCTGTGTTGGTGGCCACCATGCTGAACGTAGAGTTGGGTTGGGTCATCATGGTAGGCATCTGTTGCGGCATTGTGTCGATGATTGTGGCAGGTCCTATCTGGGGTAGCATAGCAGGCAAGAAATTCCATATTCCTGTGCCTGAGCATGTGGCTAACCAACCAGACATCGACGAAAGCAAGCTTCCTTCCTTCTGGATCATCTTATGCATCGTACTGATTCCTCTGGTACTAATCATCCTAAATTCGGTGGCAAAGGTAGTACCTGCTATGAGTGGCGTACAACCCATTTTAGCATTCTTAGGTGAACCTTTTGTAGCATTGACAATAGCTGTAGTAGTAGCTATGACTATACTGGGATATGGACATGGATATACTAAAGCTGAACTTGAACGAGTAATGACTAAAAGTTTAGAACCCACTGGATTAATATTGTTAGTTACTGCATCTGGTGGGGTATTGAGATACATCTTACAGAATTCAGGTTTAGGTATTGTAATTGGTGATGCTGTAGCATCAGCCTCTTTGCCAATTGTAGTAGTTGCATTCGTGGTAGCAGCCTTAGTACGTATCTCTGTAGGCTCTGCTACAGTGGCCATGACGATGGCAGCAGGCATCATATCCGCTATGCCCGAGATTAGCAGTCTCTCACCTATTTACTTGGCTTGCACCACAGCGGCCATTGCAGGAGGATCCACCGTTTGCTCCCACTTCAACGACTCAGGCTTTTGGTTGGTTAAGTCGTTAGTGGGTATGGATGAAACCACTACCCTCAAGACCTGGACAGTGATGGAAACGCTGGTGGGAGCCACAGGTTTCCTAGTAGCATTGATGATTTCTATGTTTGCTTAGCATCATATTAAGAATGGAATAATATAAATAAAAAAAATGATAGAAGAAATTATTTGGGGTATTAGTGTTGGCGGGTGGATTACCATCTTAACTATGATTAGTATCTTTGTGGTAATGGCAAAAACCAACATTCCTGCCGAGGTTGCTTTCCTTAGTGCATTAACGATATTAATGGTGTTAGGAATAGTCACCGATGAAGAAGGTTTAGCTGGTTTCAGTAGCGAACCTGTAGTAGTAAATGCTGCCTTCTTTGTCATCATAGCCGGACTTATTCAGACAGGCGTCCTCTATTGGCTTACCCAAAACGTTTTAGGCAATGCAAAGAACTATGGATGGGCCATTGTCAAACTAATGATCCCCACCAGCATTCTTGCTGCTTTTCTCAACTCATCTAACATTGTATCATTGTTCATTGATGCCGTCAACATATGGTCGCGCAAACTGAACATCTCACCCTCGAAGCTACTATTGCCCCTAAGCTATGCAGCTACATTGGGAGGCATGTGTACATTGTTGGGGAGCTCAACCAACTTAGTGGTGGCAGGTCTTTATTTTAATCAGACGGGGCAGACAATGGATATTTTTGCCCCTATGTTACCAGGTATCATTCTAACCATACTTGGCACAATACTGGTCGTCATCATGCAACGCTTTATCCCAGACAGAGAATCATCCGAAGTGTCTTTTGAGTCCACCAGCGACTATACCGTAGAATTGCTTGTACCTACCGACAATCCCTATGTGATGGGAACGGTAGAAGAATCCGGATTGCTCAATCCCAAGGGCGGTTCGCTCATAGAAATCGTTCGTTACGATAGAGAAATAGTGATGCCTGTACCTAAAGATGAGTATATCATGGGTGGCGACCGTCTTATCTATGCCGGACAAATCAACGACCTGCTGGATTTAAAGCGCACCCACGGATTGGCAGCTGCCGATCATCATGTATGGAGCATCAATGAGATAGACACCAAGCGCCGTATGCGCACCGCCTACGTCACTTTCGGAAGCGAACTTATAGGCTTGTCGATGAACAATTGTGACTTTGAGCGGAAAAACAATGTGGCTTTGGTGGCAGTAGCCCGCCAAGGACACCGAGTGGAAGGTTTGCCTCGTGAAATCCGTCTGGAGGCAGGTGACACCTTGCTTTTGGAATGCCCAGCTAAAGGTGAAAGTCAGTTGGAGGAAAACAATCGCCGTTCGCTGAAGTTCTTCGATAGCCAGTTCGTTCCACAGTTAGGGTTCAAGACCATTCTTTCTGCCATCGTACTGACGTTGATGTTTTTAGCTTCATCTTTTCATGTATTGTCAATTATCAGCAGCTCGATGCTGGCAGCTGGAGTGCTGATGATTATGGGATGTTGCCGCATCAATGATGTCACGAAATACATCGAATGGGATCTGTTGCTCATCCTCGGTTCTACTGTAGTTTTCGCTGTGGCTATCTCAAAGACTGGTGTTGCCAGTTTCGTGGCTACTAACGTACTCGAGATTTGCGGCTCTAATCCTTATGTAATCATGGCTGTCATGTGCTTGCTGGCCTCTGTAGTCAGTGAGTTCATCAGTGATGTAGGTGCAGCTGCAATATTTTTCCCTATCATGTATCAACAAGCCGTGCTTTTGGATTGCGAACCCATGCCATTTATTATGTCACTCATGCTCTGCGTTACACTTAGTTTCGCATCACCTCTGGGCAGTTCTACCCACATGCTTATATATGGTCCTGGTTCGTTTCGATTCACCGATTTTGCCCGTCTGGGTATTGTCATGCACATAGTACTATTGCCTGTGATGCTGATTGTTGTTAATTTGCTATATCCAATCCGTTAATACCTCATTATCCATTACATATTAGCTATTTTCGGCTCTGTGTCATGACGTACGAATATAATGTTTAAAAATGTTAAACCCCATTATCACAAAATATTGAACAATATAAAAGAGAAAAAAAACACTTATTTTCCACGAAAAATATATAATTTTGTACCCAAAAAAGGAAATATGATGTAACTGGCTTTTGAATTGTACACATGATTCAACTGATAATCATGCGAATATACAATACAATGAGATGATATCAATGTATCTCTACAGCCAGGAAAAAGGTTGAGCAATAGCGATTGGTGCACCAGTGGAAGATGGAAAAAATCAACGTAGTAAAAATCAGTTGTAAGTATGAGATGGATGATTTCATCCGTCTGCCCTATACTATCTATAAAAATTGTCCACAATACGTCCCAGATTTGGAGAGTGATGTTCGCGACATCTTTAACCCCAAGAAAAATCCTGCCCATGATTTTTCACAGATTCAACCTTTCGTAGCTTATCGTGACGGAGTAGCTGTAGGACGTATCGTGGGTATCATCAACCGCAAGGCCAACGAGAAATGGAAAGAACAAAATGTCAGGTTTTCCATGATTGAGTTTATCGATGACATCGATGTTTCGAAGGCATTGATAGATGCGGTTAGTCAATGGGGGCAGTCTCAGGGTATGAACAAAATACACGGTCCGTTAGGCATTACCGACTTTGACAAGGAGGGCATGCTCGTAGAGGATTTCCATTTGACAGGTTCCATGAATACTATCTATAATCTGGCCTACTATCCTCACCATATGGAGAAACTGGGGTTTGAAAAAGAAGTTGACTGGGTACAGATTCGCGTCAATATCCCTCAGGAAGTACCAGCCAAGTATGCCCGCGTAGCTCAGTATGCCCGCGAGCAGTTAGGACTAAGTGTAATGAAAATCACCTACGTTGACGTTGTCAAACGTGGCTATGGCAAGAAAATTTTCAATCTGCTGAACGAGGCATACCAGCCTATTTTCGGCTTTACGGAATTTTCGCCTGCTCAGGTGGATATTTTTGTTAACAAGTACCTCCGACTGATAGACCTGGACCTGGTTTCCATTGTGCTGAATGCAGAACATGAAGTTGTTGGTGTGGCTGTAACAATGAGCAGTTTATCAAAGGCTATGCAAAAAGCCAATGGTCATCTATGGCCAATGGGATGGTGGCCTTTGTTAAAAGCACTGAAGTGGCAACCTGAAGACAATGCGGAGATGCTATTAGTAGCTGTACGACCTGACTACCAAGGCTATGGAGTGAACGCCATGTTCTTTGACGATCTCATCCCTATCTATAACAAGAAAGGATTCCAATGGGCAGAGACCGGTCCTCAGTTAGAGGAGAATGTGCGAGAACTGACGCAGTGGAAACCACTGAAGCCTGAATATGTAAAACGCAGAAGATGTTATTGTAAAAGATTGAAGTAATAAAAAAGATATGGAAAGAAGAGTAGTGATTACAGGAATGGGTATCTGGTCATGCATCGGCACGACACTTGAAGAGGTACGCCAATCGTTGTACGAAGGAAGAAGTGGTATTGTATTTAGCCAAGAACGCAAGGATGCAGGATTCCGTTCTCCCATCTGTGCCAATGTTCCCAGTCCTGATTTAAAGAAAGTTTTGAGTCGCAACGTGCGACAAATGATGCCTGAAGAAGCGCAATATGCCTATATGGCAACGGTTCAAGCTTTAGAGCATGCTCAACTTACACAAGATTATATCGATAGTCATGAAGTGGGAGTCATTTACGGCAACGACTCTGTGGCAGAATCAACAATGGTAGCAATGGACAAGTTCCGTCAGGCTGGTTCAACAGCTGCTTGCGGTTCGGGAGCCATTTTCCAATCCATGAACTCAACGGTTACGATGAATCTGGCAACATTGTTCCACCTAAAAGGTATCAACCTTACTGCTTCAGCAGCCTGCGCCAGTGGATCACAATCGTTAGGATTGGGATTCTTGCTTATCAAAAACGGTTTGCAGGATTGCATTGTATGCGGTGGTGCAGAAGAGAACAATATGTATGGCATTGCCTCATTTGACGCCTTGCAGACATTCTCTACCCGCATAGACGACCCTACAAAAGCCAGTCGCCCGTTCGACCGAGACAGAGACGGACTGGTGCCTAGTGGCGGTGCAGCTACTATAATCATTGAGAGTTATGAACATGCTGTTCGTCGTGGCGCACCTATCTTGGCAGAAATCTTGGGTTGGGGATTCTCTGGCAACGGTGACCATATCTCTACCCCCAACGTGGAGGGTCCAGCACGTTCACTCGTTCGTTGTCTGGAAAATGCAGGTGTTACACCTCATGACATTGGCTATGTGAATGCCCATGCCACCTCTACACCAATCGGTGACAGCCGTGAAGCTGAAGCAATCGCACAAGTGTTTGGTGATTACAAGGTACCTGTTACATCGACAAAGAGCCAGACAGGCCATGAAATGTGGATGGCAGGAGCATCAGAAATCATTTACTCCATGATGATGATGAAGAACGACTTCATCGCTGGCTCTTTGAATTTTGAGCATCCTGATGAAGTGACACAGTGCATTAACGTCATCCCTGAGACCAAGCAACAGCATTTCGATATGTTCCTGAGCAACTCGTTCGGCTTTGGTGGTACCAATTCGACATTGATTGTGAAGAACATTAACCATTAAACTTTGGCCATTGACCATTGAATATTACATAGTCATAAGATACAATGACGGAGTATAAAAGATTTAACATTAAATAATATTGAAAATGAAAACAAGAGAAGAAATCATTGAACAAGTAAACAGTCTGTTAGCAGAAGAGTTTGAAACCGAGGACAGCAACTTTGCTCCCGATGCTAATTTAAAGGATGCTCTTAATCTTGATAGTATCAACCTGGTAGATCTTATCGCATTAGTGCAGTTCACATACAAGATCACTATACCAGTTGAGGATTTGAAGAATATTCATACCTTCAATGACCTGTATGATTACATTGAGCAGCACCAGAAATAATAAACATTTAGCTATTTGACTTTAAGTAATGATAAAAGGTGAGGACATCAAGCGGCTTATTCCTCAACGTGAGCCGTTCATTATGGTGGACGAGTTTGAGGAATACGATGACAATAGCGCTGGCACTGTGTTAAACGTATGTCCTGACAATTATTTTATTTTGCCTGACGGTACCATGGCAGAAACAGGACTTATCGAGCATCTTGCACAATCTTGTTCTGCTCTTTCCGGTTATAAGGCACTGATGGAGGCTCCTTCCTCTGGTGAGCATCAAGAGGAAGTGCCACCTCCTCCTGTTGGACTGATTGGTGAAGTCAAGCAATTTGACTGTCATCGTCGTCCACGATTGGGTGAGAAACTGAAAAGTAATGTTACATTTGGTTTCTCATTCGGAAATGTAACCCTGGCTACAGGTCAGACTTTTGTGGACGATGAACTGATAGCCGACATCCAACTGAAGATATTCATGCAATGACAGGACTTTTTATTCGTCTCTCACGTTATTTCCGCACTCACAAGGCAGTATGCTGGCTGTCCATGATTGCTCTTTTTCTGTTCTTCGGCTACTTTGCTACACAGCTTCATTTGGAGGAGGACATCAACAAGTTGATGCCCTCATCTAAGAATGAGGACGGTACAACAAAACTGGCTTTTGCCGACCTGAAAATAAAAGACAAGGTTTTTCTATTATTTGAGGGCAACGATACAGAGCTATTGACAGAGGTATGCGATGAATTTGTAGATTCATTGTTGCTACATGATAGTGTGAACCAAACCATTGGCGACATCTTTTTCCAGTTGGATGATGACCTGATACCTGATGGCATCGACTATTTGACAGAACACCTGCCCGCCTATATTGATACCTCTGTCTATGCACGTTTCGATACCCTGTTCACTCGAGAGCACTTTACTCGACAAATGCAACAGAACAGAGAGGATCTGACGGGCGAATTTGGCGAAATGTTCCCTGAGTTGATTCTGATGGATCCAATGGGCATGCGCAGCGTACTGGCTGACCAAATGGCACCGTTACTTAATGCTGGCGGCAGTTACAAGACTATAGACAATCATTTCTTTGTTCCTGACTCAACCGTATGCATTGCCTTTATCACCCCTCGCTATTCAGCCACGAACACCGGGCAAGGTTCAGCCATGTTCCAGCTTTTGAACACACAGATTGAACAGTTTACTAAAAGCTACCCTTCTGTTCAAATATCATATCACGGCACACCAGCCAGCGGGTTCTATAATTCTACACAGATCAAGCAAGATCTTACCACCACCATAGCAGGAGCGCTCTTGCTGGTACTGGTATTCCTATTGTTCTGCTTTCGACGTTGGGACACCATCCCCCTACTCCTACTGCCTGTTGTTTTCGGTACTTTGTTCGGCCTGTCCATGATGTACTGGCTGAAAGGCGAGTTTTCACTATTGGCACTTGGCATTGGAGGTGTGGTTTTAGGTGTAGCACTCAGCTATGTACTCCATGTATTGACCCACCAACAGTTTGTTGACGACACAGAGCAGTTGCTGAAAGACCAGGTAAAGCCAGTGTTGTTAGGCTGTCTTACCACCATCGGCTCTTTTGCCGGATTGTTATTTGTCAAGACTGACCTGTTGCGTGACTTCGGATTGTTTGCAGCCTTCGCCATCTTGGGCACCACACTGTTTTCGCTTATATACTTACCACAGTTGTTAAGAAAAAGGCAAGCCTCATCCTTCATACGTCTTACTTCTTCCTTTATCAGCTATCCTTTTGACCGGAAGAAACCACTAATAGCCGTCATTCTCTTAGTAACGGTGGTCTGCGTGGGAGCTTTTCTGACAGGTGGCACTCACTTTGATGCCGATATGCACAACTTGGGCTATGACCACCCTTTGACCGAACACTCTGAGCAGATACTTCGTGACAAAACCTATTCCAATGACAAGAGCAAATATTTTGCCAGTCAAGGACGCACGATGGAAGAAGCTATTGAGAACTTCGCCATCCTCGACCACAAGCTCGACTCACTGCAGCAGTTGGGACTCGTTAAGAGTTACACCAGTACTAACCAGATTTTCGTTCCACTTCAGCTGCAACAAGAACGCATAGATGCTTGGAAACAATATTGGACAGACGAACGTCTGAAACAAGTCAGCCGTCTGATAGAAGAAACTGCACCACAGGCAGGAATAAACGCCAATGCTTTCGGTCCTTTCTTTGAGGCAGCTACCCGAGACTACGAACCCGATGCACTCTACGATGCAGACATCATTCCAGAAGGTTATCAGTCAACGTTAACCGAACAGTCATATGGTGGTGACTACCTTGTATTCACCTCCGTTCGTTGTGAGAACGACTCCGTTCGTAGCAGTGAGAGTGACTATATGCGCATCTGCGATGCCATCGCAAAGGATCCGAACTTGCTTGTGCTTGACACCTATTATTATACCACCGACACACTGATTGAGATGAGTGAGGACTTCAACTTGCTGCAATGGCTTTCCATGTTATTTGTCCTCATCGTGTTGTGCTTGTCATTCCATTTCAATGCACGACATACGCTGTTGGCCTTTGCACCTATCCTGCTTAGCTGGCTCATCGTGTTGGGTGTCATGGTACTCTTCAATGTGCAGTTCAATCTCATCAGTATCATTATCTCTACCTTTATCTTCGGTATCGGTGTAGATTATAGCATTTTCATCATGCACGGACTGATAAAAGAAGACGTGCAGATGCATTCCTCATTCTCTATACTACAGTCACACAAGACTGCCATTCTGCTCAGTGCAGTGGTGCTCATCACCACCGTCAGCAGCATGCTCATTGCCCAGCATCCAGCCATCCGAAGCGTTGGTTTTACCACACTCGTTGGCCTCTTGGCAGCTGTCATTCTGTCTTATATCCTACAACCAGCCATTTACCATTGGCTTAACAAGAATGAATGATGAGACATGATGTAGTGATAATAGGCAGCGGACTTGGTGGACTGGTGTGTGGCTCACTATTAGCGCGTGAAGGAAAGCGAGTACTGATACTGGAGCGACAGGCACATCTTGGAGGCTGTTTGCAAACCTTCCAACGAAATGGTCTATCTTTCGATACAGGCTTTCACTATGTTGGCGGATTGGCAGAGGGGCAGCCATTGCATAGCATATTCTCTTATCTGGGACTGATGCAACTGCCATGGGTACGTTTGGATGCAGATGGCTTCGACCGTGTGACCATTGGGCAACAGACATTCCCTATGGCTGAAGGATACGATCGTTTTGCCGACACACTTGGCGAGTATTTCCCCCATGAGCAAAAGGCGTTGAAGCAGTATGTGGAGATGTTGCGACACTTGCCACCAATGGAGGAAATTGGTCATATCTGCGCTTACGACTATTTACAATCACTCTTTCACGACCAACTGCTTATCAACGTGCTATCAGGGTCAGCCATGAAGATGGAGCTTCGCAAGGACTCACTACCCCTTTTCACCTTTGCCCATGGCATGAGCAGTTACATTGGCAGCAGCTGGCGACTACGTGGTGGTGGAGAGCCAATTGTACGGACATTAGTAAACGACATCAAGGATCTGGGTGGACAGGTAATCTGTCATGCAGAAGTCAAAGAATTGATTGAGAAGGAAGGACATATTGATGCCATCCGATGCACAAATGGAGAGATATATGAGGGCACTTCTTTCATCAGTGATGTTCACCCTCAGGAAACATTCAAATGGCTGGGCGATTCGCATTTGGTAAAAAATACGTTCCGCAGGCGTATTGAGAATTTAGAGAATAGCATTGGCATATTCACCGTCTCGCTGGTACTGAAAAAAGGAGCATTGCCTTATTTCAACCACAATAAATATGTATATAGGAAACCCAATGTATGGACTTTACTCGACGAGACGAGTGCAGCCAATGGCGATTGGCAGAAAATGGTCAATGGCTTGATGATATCTTGTCGCGTACCAGAAGATGGTAATGACACCCGCCAGATAGACCTGCTCACTCCTATGCCCTGGAGTCTGTGTGAACCTTGGGAGAACACCACCATTGGACACCGTGGAAAAGCCTACAAACAGCTAAAAGACCATCTTGCAGACGAGTGCATTCGTCTGGCAGAAACGGTTATTCCTCATTTAGGTGACATGGTGGAGAAATACTATACCAGTACACCGCTGACTTACCACGACTACACGCTTACCCCGTGCGGATCGGCTTATGGTGTGCGCAAGGATTATCATAATCCGTTACTGACTATACTGTCGCCAAGAACCCCCATACCCAACCTCCTGCTGACAGGCCAGAGCCTGATGCTTCATGGTGTGGAGGGTGTAACAATGACAGCACTACATACATGCAGTGAATTATTAGGAAAAAACTTTATACAATCAATTATAAAATGAAATATGCATTAGTAACAGGTGGCAGCCGCGGCATTGGCAGGGCCATCACAGTAAGACTGGCTAAAGAAGGTTATCAGGTGATTATCAATTATACCAGCAATCAGACCGAGGCAGAGAAGACGCTTGCATCTATCAACGGTCAAGGCGAACTGCTACCCTTTGATGTCAGCGATAACCAGCAAGTACGACAGGCGTTGGGTGACTGGCAACAGCGCCACCCAGATGATTATATCGAAGTGATAGTGAACAATGCGGGCATCCGTCGCGACAATGTATTGGCCCTGATGCCAGAAGACGACTGGCACCGTGTGCTTGACATCACATTGTCTGGTTTCTTTAATGTTACCCAGCCCCTACTGCCAGCCATGCAGATGCATAAGTTCGGACGAATTGTCAACATGGCCAGCGTCAGCGGTCTGAAAGGCTTGCCCGGCCAGACCAACTATTCTGCTGCCAAGGGAGGCGTTATTGCTGCGACCAAAGCGTTGGCACAAGAAGTGGCACGCAGAGGCATCACCGTTAATGCTGTTGCCCCAGGCTTTATCAAGACCGACATGACCGAGGGACTGGACGAGGCATCACTGAAGAAGTTGATACCAGCCAACCGCTTCGGCACACCAGAGGAGGTGGCTGACCTTGTGGCTTTTCTTGTCTCGCCACAGGCAGGCTATATCACCGGCAATGTCATATCAATTAATGGAGGAATGTACACATGAAACATCTAACAACTTTATTGTTTGTGGTATTCACATTATGTTGTGTTACCATGGGTGCTCAAAATGTTACACGCACCCGTCACCAAGCCGCTCTGACTACCGATGTTGTCACTACAGGCACGTTGACCATTCGCAAACCCGACTACATCTGTATCTCTACCGATGGTGGTCGTGACCAACTGCTTATGGACGGTACTAAGTTTACGATGACAATGGGAGGCAAGTTGCATGAAACCGACAGTCAGCGGAATCCTCAGTTCGACACTTTCCAGAAAGTGCTGCATGCCGTCATCAACGCCCAGCCCATCCCTGAGTGCGAGGACTTGACCGTAGAGACCAAGAACGGACAACGAACTATCACCATTACGCCCTCCACTAAGAAAAAGCGCCAGATGTTCACATCGTTCGTACTGGTAATTGACGAAAAGACTTCAGCCTTCCGTCAGTTGCGCATGAACGAGCGAGCTGACAACTATATCAACTACGACTTTAAATAACGCACCTAACGAATCGTGCTTATTTGAAGAGATGAAAAAGGTATTGTTCTTACATGGATTCTATGCCAGTGGGCAGTGTGTGCCTGCCCTGGCTTTACGTGAAGCATTTGAGGGTCGTGCTGAGGTGCTGACGCCCGATTTGCCAATGCATCCCAAGCAGGCCATCAGCTTCATCCGTGAACTATGTGAGCATGAACAGCCCGACGTAATAGTAGGCAACAGTTGTGGCTCGTTCTTAGCGCAGATGACAGCCCCTACTCTTGGCATCCCTGCCCTTTTGGGTAATCCCCATTTCCAGATGACGGAGTTTCTTAAAACACGCATTGGTACTCACCAGTACAAGTCACCCCGCAAGGACGGTCACCAGGAATTTATCATCGACGAATCCCTGATACAGGAGTTTGCCGAGCTCGAAACCATTCAATTCAATCAGTGCACCCCCTTTGGCAAGGAACATATCTGGGGCCTTTTCGGTGAGCAAGACACCCTCGCCCATTTCGAGCCCCTCTTCCTCAAGCACTACACCTACTCCTATCACTTCCCAGGCAACCACACACCCACAGCCGACGAGGTTCGCAAGTACTACGTCCCATTGGTAGAACAGCTTTTTACGCTAAGCTGATACTATGCAGAAACAGATTGTTTAATTTCGACAATAAAGCGGTCGGTGAGTTTGGTTATTCCAAACAATCACTTATGTCACCTCCAAACAACGAAGTTTATTCCAACATTTAGCTCGATCTTATCAAGGTTACTCAATATACCAAAATGCGATGCTACTTGAAGCGATGCCTACTATTGGTCGTTCCGCCGTTTGCTATCTAACGTCGGAAAACTTTCCTTGGGACGAAGGAAAGCCTGCCTCTGGTCGTCGCAGTATCAGCCAAGAGTCGTCGCAGTATCTGCCACACCCCTATGGAAATGCCTCCTTTCACTCGTGCCAGATACTGCGTCGGGTATTGGGAACGTCTCCCGTCAACAACGGAAGGCACTACCATCAGAATCTACGTTGCAAAGGTAGAAAGCAGGCATTGCTTTTCTTTGTATAAACAAAATTGGGAGTACTCACTATTAGGTAAAGAAAGAGGCTTCTAATTTACTCCAAAAAGATTTTTTTCATCAATTATGGGTATTGTGGCACTCTTTATTTAGCTGTAATTTTGCACCGCAAAATAATCGGTAGAACGAACGCAATAAATCATGCGAAGACTTGTATAAAACGGATTATTTTCTTTTATTTGTACGATATTTAAGCTAGATAAGATGTGGCATAAACCGTGGAGGATGAAGGAGGGCTTCGTAATAGGTGCGGGGCTGACAATCATTGGATTGGTATTGCAATTCAGTTTGGGACCTGTTGACTGGAGCCTGTTTGCATGGCCAATCAACATCATTGTATTAGGCATATTCCTGCTTCTCTCCGGCGTAATCTTTACCTTCAGAAGCAAGGTTTATGGCTTCCGTTTCTTGGCTACCTCTACCTGTGCTGTGCCAGCGTTGGTGATGACTGCTGCCTTAACCATCATTATGGGATTAACAGCTCAAGTTGCAGAAAGTTCACCACCTACAGACTTTTTTGGCATCACCAAGATGTTGTCGTTTTGGCCGTTCGTGTTGCTTTATCTCTGGATAGCCTTTATCCTGGCACAGGTAAGTCTGGTGCAAGTGCTTCATTTTAAGTGGCGTCGCTTACCCTCTTTAGTCAGTCATCTTGGATTGCTGATTTCACTACTGACAGCTACCTTAGGTAGTGCCGATATGCAGCGCCTGCAAATGTACACAGTATTGGAACAAACGGAATGGCGAGGCATTAACGAGCGTAATATGATGATAGAACTGCCTATCGCCATCAAGCTGAAGCAGTTTATCATGGAAACCTACGACGATGGATCTCCTAAGCGTTTTGCCTCAGACATCATCATCTACACCAAAAACGGTGATAGTCTGCAAGCTACGGTCGATGTTAACAAGCCAGTTGAGGTAAGGGGCTGGAAGATATATCAATACGGCTACGATACCACAAAAGGTGCCGAGAGCGAACTCAGCATCTTGGAGTTGGTGCGTGATCCATGGTTGCCGTATGTTTATACAGGTATCTACATGATGCTTTTCGGAGCATTGACTATGTTCATTTTTGGCGTAAGGAGGAATAAGCAATGAGTTGGGAACACTTCATATATTTTGCGATAGCATCCATATTGTGTTGGGCTTATGGTGCCTACGCTGCATGGAAAGATAAGACAAAGGCATCCTACGCCTTTACAGGCTTTGGTTTACTGGTGTTCTTTACCTATATCGTTGCCATGTGGATATCGTTGGAGCGCCCACCGTTACGGACGATGGGAGAAACGCGCCTGTGGTACAGTTTCTTCTTGCCTTTGGCTGGCCTTATTGTCTATAGCCGATGGAAATACAAGTGGATACAGAGCTTCTCAACATTGCTGTCGGTGGTATTCATCTGCGTCAACCTCTTCAAGCCAGAGATACACAACAAGACCTTGATGCCCGCACTGCAAAGCCCTTGGTTTGCTCCACACGTCATCGTCTATATGTTTGCCTACGCCCTACTCGGTGCAGCCACCCTAATGGCAGTATATCTGCTGTTCTTTAGTCAGTGGAAAATAGAAAACCGGAAACTCCGCAAGGATTATAATTATCAATTCTCCATCCTCAATTCTCAATCAACAACGGAAATGGAAATTACCGACAACCTCGTTTATGTCGGCCTCTCCTTCATGACTTTCGGCATGTTGTTTGGTGCACTTTGGGCAAAAGAAGCATGGGGGCACTATTGGGCATGGGATCCGAAGGAAACCTGGGCAGCTATCACTTGGTTTGCATATTTGGCCTATATCCACTATCGTCTGCATCCCAAATCAAATGTCAAGATTGCCCTCTGGATGCTGGTGGTTGCCTTCGTCCTCCTACAAATGTGCTGGTGGGGCATTAATTACCTGCCATCTGCCCAAGCTACCAGCGTGCATACCTACTAATTGAATGATTCATGGCTGGAGTAACACAAACAAGGTTTGGACCAATCGATTATAAGCTTCTTCAAAGTTTCATCACTCGTTTCATCTCCAGATTCTCATAACCCTCAGGACAATGAGTTGAGAGATAAACGGTAGGATTATCCTGGATAAACTGACGTACACGATCAAGTGTCTGGCGAGCAGCCTCCTTATCTTCGAAAACAATGCTCAGTTTATTAGCCTTCAGGGCTGCATCACAATAAGTCACATCACCATGGAACATATAGTAAAGGCCATCATTCTCAGCTATGATGATGCTATTTCCTTTGGTGTGTCCCTTTGCCTCGATAAACCAGATGCCTTCGGCTACCTGCTGGGCATTGGGGAAGTTCTTATAGGCTTCTCCATATTGGGCACGAATAATGTTCTCGCCTTCTAACTTCATTGCATCTGCATCCTCAGCTGCGATATAGACCTTTGCATTGGGAAAGTCCTTAATGCAATCACTATGGTCTGGATGCTTGTGAGTAATGAGAATCTTCGTTACTTGCTCTGGTTTATAACCAGTAGCAGTAAATGCATCCATGTAATCAGCCACTTTCTCCCCCATATAGAGTGGACCACCCAACTTCTTGGCAGGCGCTGCATAGCCAGTTTTAAAGCCAGTGTCAACAAGGATTACCTCATTGCCTGTATCAATAAGGAAGTTCTGGAGACTGCTGCGGTAAATGATCTGTTCGTCAAACATATCCTTGCCCTCTTCACCGCCAAAGGCAAACGACTGGTTCATAAAACCGCCATCGAACATGCGAATTGCTATAATATCCATATTCAATTTTTATTAACAGGTTCCCATTTACAACGTACAGGCGAAACAATAGCTCCCTCTTTCTTCAACTCGGCAAAAGCCTTGTCCACTTCTTTGCGGTCGGCACCCAGTGCCTTCGTCACGTCGCCAGCAGATACTGGCTTACCAGCCTCACGCATGGCTTGTAAAACTTGCTCTTTCATACAATTATAATGATTAAAGTTAATAGGTCAAAGATACGATTATAAATGGTATCAACCAAATATAACCCAAACTTTTTTGTATGTACATTGAAAACAGCTATCATTGGCTTGCCTGAAGCCATTGCTCTCCAATTCTTTGTCAAACAATTATTGTAATCATCAACTGATTTATTTCCCTATAAACTCACTGGGTGTAACACCGACTATCTTCTTAAATAGGCGAGTAAAGTGGTGGGAATACTCGAAACCGAGCAGGTGAGATGTCTCACTGATATTACGTCCCTGCATCAACAGACTTTTCCCTATATTGATAACATAGATATGAATGTAATGAATAGCTGTTATGCCTGTAGCCTTTCGGAACATGTCGCCTAAATAATGAGGCGAATAAGCCATCTCTGATGCGCAATATGACACAGTAGGCAAACCTAACTGGAACTGCTTTTCATCAAAATAATACTGTTCGAGAACGGCATGGAAACGCTTCAGGATATCAGAAGTATCCTTGTCACCTTTTGAAAGTTGACGCTGATAAATGCGTTGGCAATACTCCAACAACAATCTGAGGTAACCAAGAAGCACTTGACGAAGTACTGGAGAATCCTCATTATTCTCTAACTCTTGTCGCATCATACTGATAAGCTGTGAGAAAAAATGCCACTCACAATCATTCACTTTCAACGACTCCGAATAGAAATAAGAAAAGAAATGATATTCGCACATCCTTGTCTCCAAATCAGTATTATGAATCAGTTCTGGCGACCAAAGCAAAGCCCAACCGCTTATCGTAAACAGTTCACCATTGTCTTCACCTCCACCCAATTGCCCTGGCGCAACGGCGATGACTGAAGCATCGCTCACCACTATTGGTTTAACGCCATAGCTGAGATTCTTAGGAAACTCCCGTTGGATAAACAGTCCATAAACACCATAATCGTTTAGACTATTATGTATGGGAGATACTTCATCAAAATGAATGATGCTCAGCAACGGGTGTAGCTCTGGCGCCCCTACATGATGTGCGTAGACATTCGGATTCTCAACCTTCAGTATCTTCTTCATAACGATAGCAAAGATAAACAAAAATCTGCAAAATTGGTAGATCGCTATGCTTTTTATGTATTATATATACAAAAAAATAGTCATAACTTTGCAAACAGAAATTCATAATGTATTTACGATGAAGAAATTATTATCTGCCATGCTCGTGGCCTCTTTGTTCACTGCATGCCAAAACAAGGAAAATGACAATCAAATCAATGAAAGTATGAATACAAAACTTCAACTGACTCAGGAGTGGGACAAGACATTCCCAAAGAGTGACAAGGTGGATCACAAGAAAGTAACGTTCCACAATCGTTATGGTATTGAACTAGCTGCTGATATGTACACGCCCAAAAATGCAGATGGCAAGTTGGCAGCTATCGCAGTAAGTGGTCCTTTCGGAGCTGTTAAGGAACAGTCTAGTGGTCTCTATGCTCAGCACATGGCGGAGCGTGGATTTATTACTATTGCTTTCGATCCATCCTTTACAGGCGAGAGTGGTGGCGAGCCTCGTCGTATGGCATCGCCAGATATCAATACAGAAGATTTCTTAGCTGCTGTTGATTTTCTTTCTATACAGGACAATGTGGATGCTGAGCGTATTGGTATCATCGGCATCTGCGGTTTTGGTGGTATGGCAGTAAATGCAGCTGCTATTGATCCTCGCATAAAAGGTACTGTAGCTATGACCATGTATGATATGAGTAAGGTGAATGTAGAGGGGTACTTTGCCAGTGAAAACACATCTGCTCAGCGTATGGAGAATCGTAAGGCAATTGCAGCACAACGTATTGCCGATTATAAGGCTGGTACATACCAACGTGCTGGCGGAGTGGTTGATCCCCTACCCAACGATGCGCCTTGGTTCGTAAAAGACTATTATGCTTATTACAAAACAGAGCGTGGCTACCACAAACGTAGTGGCAACTCCAATGATGGATGGAATACTATCGGATGTCAATCGTTCTTGAACCAGCCTTTGTTAGCTTGGGCTCATGAAATAGAGAATCCTGTGCTGCTCATTCATGGCGAGAAAGCTCACTCACGCTATTTCTCGGAGTATGCCTTCGAGAAGATGACAGGTAAGAAGCCATTCAACTCTTCCGTTGCCGAATGTGCCACTGCCAATGAAATTCCTACTGGTAAATACGCTGGTTCGTATAAGGAGGGCAACAAAGAACTCCTTATCATCCCTGGTGCATCTCATGTTGACCTATACGACGATGTGGCCGGAGTTATTCCCTATGACAAAATCGAATCATTCTTCAATGATAATCTAAAATAACCATGAGGAACTTTCTGCTAACACTGATAGCTTTGATTTTCGCCAGTTGCTCTTCTGATAACGTAATTTTGGCGGAGCCAACATCTGGCAACGAGATAAAGAAAGAAACAAAGGAAACCTCTAGCAGTATGACGATCAATATAACTATCGACAACGTGACTCACGAAGTGAAACTTGTTGACAATGTTGCCACGCAAGCTCTATACGCGAAACTGAAAGAAGGTCCTGTTAGTGTGTCGCTCAACACTAACAGCAATTTTGAAATCTGGGGAGCACTGGGGTTCCCATTGCCTACGGCCAACGAACACATCAACGGACAACCGGGGGATGTTGTGCTTTATAGCGGTAGTAATATCTGCATCTTTTATGGCACTAACTCATATAGCTACACTCGTTTGGGAAAAATCGACGGAATCTCTGCGGACGAACTGAAAACTTTCTTGAAAGGCGGACAAAACAATATCAAAGTAATGCTGTCGCTCCCTTGAGCGACAGCATTACTTTAGCAGACATACAGCAGTCTATGCTATTTGTATATAGCATATGTTTTCATCAGCAGGATAATAGCATTAGTCCTTTTCTAAGTAATCAAATAGATTGATAGTACCTGCTTCGCTCTCGATATTTAGAGTAGGAACATATTCTACCATTCTTGTAGAACCACTTGCTTTATCAACATAGAAATACACCAATGCCCCTGTATAACTGCGGAACACTACCTGATACTCAGATTCAGTTTCTTCTCCCATCTCTACATTCATAATCGAGGGATTGTCTTTTACCATACTCCAGTCATACTCGCTATGACAATAGTTGTTGACACCTTCGTAGGCCATTTCTGCCGTTATATCAGTGGAGTTCATCGAACTAGTCTTGCTATTATGGCAAGAACATAGAAACAATACTACAAATAAAAAAGATAATGTTATTCGTTTCATATGTTTAGGTTTTTATATTATCCATGGAATAATTATTCACTTGCAAAGGTACTCTTTTTGCTCGATTATTCGTAATATTGTTCTCAATAATTACAAACAGGCACAACTTAAACCTGTATTAAAACTGTATCGGTACCACAATCTTGAACGCGATATTGCGCCCCATGTTAAAGACACCTCTGCGACCAGTAACCACATTCTCATCGGCATATTTCAGTCGGCTCAAGTGGTTCTGATAGGCTTTGTTCAACAAGTTATCAGCAGTAACATACAGTTCGGCAATCTTCTTACCTTTCACCTGAATATCGGTACCTGCAGAAAGACTGAGCAAAGCATAACCAGGCGTTTCAGTCTCAGTGTCATCAGCACTATAGATATGCGTCTGCTTCAGATAACAGTCAAGCCCTGCTGCTACATACAGATTGTTAAACAACGAGCGATGTACTGCTCCCGTCGTATGGTGATGATTGACAGTAGTATGAGAATGATGAAAAAGTTCCCACTTCAGTTCCGATGACCAGCGAGGAGCTGGCGTGAAGGGGAGATACTTTTTGTCGGCACTGGCATGCATTAACTGAGCATCAACATACGAGAAGGTATTGGAGAAATGAATAGAATGAACAGGATGGAAGTCAAGGCCTGCCTCAAAACCCAACAATCGCGCATCACCTTGCGTATAGGCGTATGTGAGGTAGCCCTCTTCTATCACTTGATTCAGTCTATGAGTGAAGATATAGTTGTTTATCCGATTGGCAAAAAGTGCCACCTGTGCAGAGACATATTGCGAGGTAAAGTCGAGTCCCAGGTCAGCCTGCAAACTATACTCTGCCTTCAGTTGCTGATTACCTAACTCGTATCTGATGGAGCCCTCGTGAACACCATTGGAAGCCAACTCGCTCATATTTGGTGTACGGAAACCACGTGCCAGGTTCAAACGCACGTTGAAATGCTCATTAATATTATAGACAGCACCAACACTACCCGTCAAACCATTAAAGTTGCGAGAGAAATCAGTGAAGCGTTTATTACCATCTTCTATCAGTTCGTTCCCATGCAACCTTCGGTAATCGTAGCGTACTCCTCCATTCAATGTCCAACGATCACCGATGTTTTTTGTAGCTGTGGCATAGATGCCGAAATCAAACAGATGATAGTCTGGAATCAGGTACTCCTCACTTTCATTGCCCGACTTCTGATACATACCACCTACACCCGCAGAGAATTTCCATCCACTCCTCTCATTAGTAACATAACGCAAGTCGTAGGTCAGCGTATGCAGTTTGAAATACAATTCGTATTCATCAGCTGACTCCTCGAATTCCTGACGTCTGTTTTGCTGATAACCGATGATTGCCTTTATATTTCCAGAAGGCAAATTGAACGAATTATCCCAAACCAGTTTATTGTGTTTCACTTGTTGAAAAGGCAAAGACTTGCCATACTGATGCGCCGTCCAACCCTCTGCATGCTCCAGTTCACCTGTTTCAGGGTCGCGTTCACCTTCCACTATGCCTGGGGTCAGATGATAGGTCGTCCATATAAGGCGCGAGTGCCCCCATGCTTTATTGAGTCCCAGCATTAGTCTGCCCGCACGCTCACGGAACTGCGAACCAGGCACATAGCCGTCATACTTATTTTTAAATGAATGAGCCATCTTGTCAGTATAACGGGCATCCCACACAAAGCCTTTCTGATTACCAGCTATCGACAGGTTGTATCCAAAAAGACCATTGTTGGTCTGGTACTCCGAACTCACATTGGCACGCATCTCACCTTCAGCAAGTGTGGGTTGTGCATGTAGGATAACCACACCAGCCATCGCATCCGAGCCATACATCAGTGAGGCAGGACCCTTCAGGATTTCAACTGAGTTGACACTACTGCCATCAACTTCCACTCCATGCTCGTCACCCCACTGCTGACCTTCCTGGCGCACCCCTTCACTCATCACCACCACTCGGTTATATCCCAGTCCTCGGATAATGGGTTTCGAAATACTGCCACCCGTTGTCAACTGACTGACACCAGGCTGGTGACTGATGGCATCGATGATATTGGTTGATGTAGTAGAACGTAATTCCTGTGGCGTGATAACACTGATGGGAGCTGTTGAGTATTTCAACTTAGTATCACCCGTAACACCTGTTACTGTAACTTCGTTTAGATTCAGATGGCGGAAGAAAACATCCGTAGAATCTTCCGCATGTTGATGTATCTTTACATCATCTTGAGCTGCCACCGCCATGCATATACACAGCAATGGCAGAATGATATATGTTGTTTTCATTCTGTAATTAATATAATGGAAAAATAATGTATGTAATATTTCGGTGAGAATCAGAGTGACGGAGGTCCCCGTGTTACGATGATGCCACAGCAAGCAGCATGATAGCCACAAAACAACCGGGCAAGATATTCCTTACATACATGATAATATACTGTTACAGCTACCACTGCAGCTGTAAGCATGGTGAGCGTCAGAAACTGGCATAGCACACAATCGTGTGTCAGCAATGTGGTCTGCATCAGGTGTCCCTGACAACTATGATGCACGCAATCCGTGCATTCCATTACGTTTACTGAAACACTTTCTTCATGCACATGAAGCGACGACAAAAGTAGCATTGGAACAAAAACTGCCAATAGCCACCAGGAGATAAGATGTCGTTTCTTCATTAAATTCATAACTGCAAAGGTACACTTTCTGTTTAATATTTCATATTTTTGCAGTATAAAATTAAAAACTATTATGAATTATTCCATGAGTGAATTCCGCCCCATGAGACGCAAGCGCCAGGAGCTTGCACAGGAAGAAAGCATTACCATATTGCAGAAGGCAACGTCGGGCACTTTGGCCTTGCTGGGTGATAACGGATACCCCTATGCTGTACCCATTAGCTATGTCTATCACGAGGGGAAGCTCTATTTCCACAGTGCTGTTGAAGGCCATAAGGTAGATGCTATCCGCCAATGCGACAAGGCCTCGTTCTGTGTCATTGAGCAAGATGAGGTGCATCCAGAGAAATACACAACCTTCTTTAGAAGCGTCATTGCTTTTGGTAAGATACACATCATAGAGGATGAAGCAGAAAAGCTGCAAATGGCCCGTATGCTGGGTAACCGTTACAATCCCAATCAGGATGAAGCGCTACAAAAGGAGTTAGAAAACGGTCTCGCCCGTATGCTGATGATCCGCTTTGACATCGAGCATCTTACAGGCAAAGAAGCTAAAGAGTTAATGAATCAACACCGACAATGACACAGCCCTAATTCGTTATTACCGATTAAAAAAGCTTTGTACACCAAAACAACCACCTGCAAGGTAGATGTCTTTACACACTTTAATTTACTTGATTATTCGTAATTAGTAGTTATTTGTCAAATTACAAAGTCAGCTTCCTGCAGATAGCGGGCACTCTCCTCTATTCGTTCAAACTGATGCCCACTACGGAAGTTTTCATCTTCCACGAAGAAGTCAGTCATGCCGTTCTTGTAGAACTGACGGAAAATGTTCTCGTGGTTAATCATACCCGAGGCACCTAATGCTTCTACGTCCTTTACATGCATCAAACGGAAACGGCTTGGATATTGCTGCAAATAATATACGGGGTCATTACCACCCAGAATTGCGGCTAAACCATCTAACTCGAAACAAACCAAGCCAGGATTAGTTTCATTCAACAAGATATCGAATATTTGTTGGGCGCCCTCTTCATAACGACCTGTCAGCGAATACTTACTTTCCTGCCCCCCAGGCGTTACACGCATCGCCACATTCACCTCGTTGTGGAAAGCAAACAACATGCCTGCATCTTTTACAATCTGTCCAGCCTCGTTAAATACCTCAGCCACCAGTTGCACATCCTCCACACTCTTACAGTTAGGCACTGCAGCCTGTACTAGATAGGTAATGCCCAACTGCGCATGATGCTCTGCAGTAGTCTTCCAAAAATCCAGCACCTCACCCTTGTTACCACGCGTATAGGCTGCCTGCGGTGTACGCACATGCGAACTGGTAATATCCAATCCTGCATCTTTTGCCATTTTGTTGTAGTCAACCAGCGATATCGGACTATGGAACAAGGCTATATTGCCTCTGTTATATCCTGCCAATTCAAGGGTATCATACCCAATCTCCTTCAAGCGCTGCAAACCAGCAGGTATGTCCTTTGCCAGTTCCATACACACGCCGAAAACCTGCAAGCCAAAATGCTTATGCTGAGCAGCCTTTACAATATCTACTCCAGCCTTACAATTCAAGGCAGCCATAGCACCGAAACCCAACATCGATGCACTCTTCACAAACGATCTTCTATTCATCATACAAGTTGTTTATAGTGTGTGCACACCATTCAAGCAAGAAATAAAGTTATGAATAAACCGCCAAACCACATAATAAATACGGAAGAAACTACTGAGAAAAAATAAGAGAAACGAAGCAATAGAACCCCTTATTTTTGTTTGTTAGCAAAGAGCTGCAGCTTAGCTTCCATGTCAGCAAACATCAGCCGTGTGTCAATCCTGTCATACACACGAATCTGACGCCCCTCATGGTTATAGCGGTAACTGCCGTCATCGGCTATTGTGGGGATAGTCACATACTGATAGTGCGACGATGCAGGGTCAGCTTCGAAATTGCTCATTAAGGCAGTCATCAGTACCAACGGACTATCGCCCAAAATATAGGTCTCCCCCATCGAGAATCCATTCCTGCCTGCCATTATACCAGCCAACGAGTCATATAGGTAATCCCCCAACTTTCCATAAGGGCGTACTTTTGCCTCCAGTTCGGTCATGCTGTACATACATTGACGATACACATCACGGGGGATTTGCCAGATACGCATGTCACTCTTATTGAACACCACCTGTGCAGCAGCGATGCTCAGGTTCAAGTTATATTCAGGCATCGAGTAACCAGGCGGCACAATAGCCCCCGTTTCTTTGTACTCCTGTCCGCCAATCCAAATCAAGATGATATTCTTGCCAATCTCAGGATTGATCAGCCAGGCAGAGGCGATGTCTGTCAATGGGCCTCCCACACACACATACAGAGGTTTCTCGGGCGATGCCTTCAACGCCTCTTCAACAATGAGGCGAGCACCCTCTGAATCAACAGGTTTATTAGCATCAGCCATCTTTACTGGAGCGCCAGGTACCACCTTGAATAGCCCTTTCATGCCCATCACTTCCAAGGCTTCGTTCACTTTATTCACAGACATATCTGCCTCATCCTTGCCTTGCAAATCCCTGAAGAAGCCCCGTCCATTGCCACTAAGATGCGCACCCACGATACCCTTGATATCACAAGATGAAGACAAAACATGGTGAGCCAGTTGGAACAACCCATCTGGATCACCCATAAAGTCATTGTCAATAATCACGCTATAGCGCTTTCCTGTATGAAAAGGTTCAGCAGTGTTCTGTGCCCTTACCGGACTCGCCATCAACAAACACCCTAAGGCAAAAATGTATAATATTCGTTCCATAATTCGTTTATTTTATATTCTACAAAGATTAAAAAAATATTTGAATTACGAAATAAGATCACTTAAATTTTTCACCTACGAAACCTTTTCCCACCTCGCCTGCCATTAGATCAAAATGCAAGAATACAGGAGGCGTTGGCGACAGGTCATAATAGTCCATCTCTGCAATAGGCAGGCAGAAATACTCCATCTGGTCATAACTGTTATAGAGACGAGACAATACGGAATTGTTGTCATATATCCATCGCTTCACATCATCCTCTACATCGAAGTTCACCATACCCGAGCAACGAACAGATACGTTATCAGCATAAGCCAGTATCTCTACATTGGGATTTTGCATTAGTTCCTTCCAAACAGCCTTCTTGGCTGAAGTAGCAAAATAAAGCAGATTATTTTCCTGCCTCATAATCTGAAACATACGCAACTTAGGCAGATTGCCCTCGCATGTAGCGAAGGCAATCTCATTATGGCTGCGCAAAAAATCGAGTGCTTTTTGCATCATAGTCATTCACCATTTAAGTGGTTCCTGCAGAATATTACCATCAGTCATAGGACTGTCAGCCTCAGTAAAGGCATTTGCCTTATACTGTATGCAGAGCATCGTCAAGTTCTCGTTGCCCGTATTTTTCAGCGCTCGCTTACCTTCTGGAGCCACACGGATAATAGTACCCTCACTGACAGGGAATATTTCACCATCCACCTGATAGCGCCCCTCACCCTTCAGGATGAAGTAAAGTTCTTCATGTGTCTTGTGGGTATGCAAGAAACCGCTATCCTGCCCTGGCACCAGCGTCTGGAACGAAAACTCGCTGCCTGTCGCACCAACAGCCTGTCCTGCGAACACCTTACCCTGAATAGTAATCTCCGGACCCATTGGAAGCACATGCTCAATAATCTCACTCATCTTACCTACGCTTACTGCGCTGTAGTTTTTACCACTCTTAATAGTCTCAATTGTTTTCATAATTCTTTTTATTTAAAACAGTAATAATCATTTTGACATTGCAAAGATACGATGCAAAAAACATCCCCGCAAGAAGGCACCGAGAAGTAACATAGTTACCAAAAAGTAGGAATTGTGAAATTGTCGGATATAGTAAAAAAGCACTTTAACTCACATTAACATAGTATATAATCGAAACATGGTATAATTTTGCTACTTTCGCAGAAAATACAATAGTTATGGCAGATATTAAAGCAGAATATTTAGCTTGTCCAATCAGAAATGTTATCAATCGTTTTGGCGACAAATGGTCTATGCTCGTTCTGTTTCTCTTGAGTAGGAGCGAAACGGGTGTCATGCGTTTCAATGAAATCAGGCGCTTCATGACCGACTGTTCCCAGAAGATGCTCTCTCAGACGCTAAAGAATTTGGAGCAGAGCCATCTGGTACATCGTCAAGTTTTTCCAGAGGTTCCACCTCGTGTAGAGTATTCCCTCACCGACACAGGAAAATCACTGATGCCAGTCATCAACGCCCTCATCGAATGGGGCAAAGAGCATTTCAAGGATGTAGTAACAGATTAGCAAGTATTACGGACTATTATAGAATAATGCTGATATCGCTTGTATAGTGCAGGAAGAAACATTAGTAATGTACCACCTGAGACTTTAGTAATATGCAAGGCAAAGCATTAGTAATGTGTTTGAGGACTAATAGCTATATGAAAGCAGGGCACTAAGCATAGGGTTACAGATGGAGAATTGACCGTCATGAGGACGAACAACGTATTGGCGGTTATAGCACCGTCATTACTATGGACGAATATAAAGAGATGAATTTGGCATCACTTGAGGATGGCCGTTTATTGCTGAATGTCTTAAACTTTTTTTACAGAAGGCTGCTATTGTCATTGTATTTATTCGTACATTTGCATAATAATTCAGAATAAATAAAATATGATTGAGGGAAAATACAGACATACTTACACATCGACGGCATCAGACATTACACCGCTTTACAGGCTTACGCCTAATGCCCTGCTGATGTACTTTCAGGATAGTTTTGCGCGCTTTATGACTATCCACAACTTTGCGGCATTCGACATTGTTAAGCAGCATCGGATGTGGGTTATCACGGAGGTTCATATAGATATTCAGCCAACTGTTACTTACTGGTCGGAGGAGTTCACCGTAGAACTTTGGGTAAGCGAACTGACTTCACTCCGCATCTATTGTGATTTCCGTATTGTTCGCAAGGATAATGAGCAGTTGATTGCTTCAGGTACCAGTCAGTGGAATATCCTTAATCTCGACACCAAGCGGTTGGAACCTACTGATTTTCTTGCCGAAAAGTTAATTGTAGTGCCAGAATTGATGACTGGAAGTCATAAGAAAATAAGATTCCCAAAAACTCAATCATTCGACTTGCAGATGCAGCATCGCGCCACTCGTCTTGATCTTGACTTCAACTTCCACGTGAGCAACCGCAGCTATATAAGTATAGCTCTGCTGACTATGCCCGATGAGGTACTGACATCGCAAACTTTAGCTTCTCTTACCGTACATTGGCTGCACGAGACTTATCTTGATGACACTCTAACGTGTAGCATGTCACATACAGCTGACGGTAGTTACCTCCATACGTTAACCAATACGGAGGGTGTGGTGGTTTGCGAACTGATGAGTAAGTGGCAACCCCAACCTACGACTGATGATGTCAGTGATGTACTGAACAGAAATTTGTAGTAAAGGCAGCTTCAGCAAAATCTGAAATTTCAAAGGCAATCCAGCAAATGACGGATTCTTTTATTTCTTAATTCTGTATTCCGAAGGTGTCTTACCTGAGTGCTGTTTGACGTAACGGGTAAAGTGCGATAGGTAAGGAAAATTGAAGTCATTGCTGATGTCTGTCAGCGTGCGGTCAGTACCTGTTAACTCCTCCATAATCTGTGACAAAGTAAAATGGGTAATCCAATATGAAGCATTGTGACCTGTAGATTGCAGGCAAATTCTGGACAGATATTTGGGAGTGACAAACAACTTATCGGCATAGAACTCAACTGTCCTCACTTGACGCACATACTGTTGCAACAAATCGACGAACTGCTGTGCCAGCAATGCCTCCCTACCCCCTTTTGATGCCTGCTGACTGTTACACTTACTGTAGATGTGGAAAATATCATATACAAAATTCTCCACCGAACGATCTAATGTTTCTTGATGATAGATATGGTCTGTTTGCGACAATCTGTTTTTTATGTCATCTAAATCACGTAGGCACAACTCCATATCTTGGGCGTTCATCTGCATGATGGGATTTTCGTAATAATAGGTCAGGCCCTTGATATTATGGGGCGTTCTCTGTGGATGGGCAAGATGATACCTTCTCGACTTCAATAGGACGACGGCTTTTATATCATCACTCAAACAGATATCATGAAGCGTCATGCCTTGAAGGAGGATAATGCCACTTCCTGATTGTGCCTGATAGAACTTGTCGTCCAACGTGAAACTCATGCATCCTTGGGTAATAAAGATGTGCAGCAGATAATCATTGTATGTGCCGCTACATGCTTCCAATATATCCTCTGTGAAAAGGATGTCTTGCTCCTGAATAACATAATCTCTTGTTGCCATAAGGCAAAAATACATCTCTTCATTTACTTAGGCAAGCATTTTGGGTAATTATTGTAATTATTGTGGAAAATTTGGTAAATACCCATCCATAAAGTAGTCGTAACTTTGCAGCCAAATGAATAATATATAACTAATAAAAACTGTAAAAATGAGAAAGTTATTTTTGATGTTGGCTGTAGTAATGACTGCATGCCTGATTTCCTGCTCACAGAAAGAGGCTCAGCCTCAACAGACCGAAGAAACTCCTACAGAGCAAGATGCAACAACATCTGCCACACCAAAGGCTACCGATACCATGAGTCCTGAAGATTTCGTAGCATATTTGGAGAGTTGTGGAAAGTATTTCCTTGCTACTATGGATGGTGATCAGCCACGTGTCCGTCCTTTCAGTTTCTGCGATGTCATCAACGGTGAAGTGTATTTCATGACCCGCAAACACAAGGATGTATATAAGCAATTGGTGAAGAATTCATGTGGAAGTGTTTTGAGCAATCATAAGTAATTGTAATTCAATAGATAACAAGATGCATCCAAAATTGAAAGGTACAAAAAAGTGTAATTGCAATCTGGGGGTGTTCGGCATGATTGGAACGCAAAATTCGGGTTGAAAAGCCAAATAAGATTTAACATTTCGTTAAGATTATTTAACGGTTAGATTTGAGGCTATTGGGGCCGTTTGCAAAGTCGGGATAACAGTAAAGGGTGGAATTTACACCTTCATAACGTTGCCTTGCAACGTATAAAAAGAGGGCAAAAAGGGGACGTTTGTACCGACGTTGTACCACGACTGCGATAATTGGCTGTTAGACAGCGTCGGTTAATAATTCAAAATCAACTCATGCATGGCATTTTGATTCATTTTAGAGGGAAATGTGCACTATATCGTGTTAAAGTCTGTCATATCAGAACCTCCTTGAAGAATATTTTGTAACTTTGTAACCAAATTCACATAGGATTGTATCATCATGAACGAGAATTTCGCTATACAGCTCTTTGAGGGCAAGAAAGTTCGCATCGTATGGGATGCAGAACGGGAGAAGTACTATTTCTCTGTAACGGATATAGTGCAGGTCTTGACAGATTCCGTGAATCCGCGTGATTACATAAAGAAGATGCTTAGACGTGACCCAGAACTGAAATCCAAGTGGGGGACAATTTGTCCCCCTGTTGAAATGTTGGCTCCAGATGGCAAGCGACGCAAGACACAAGCCGCTGATCTTGAAGGCATTTTTAGAATCATCCAGGCCATACCCTCCAAGAAAGCCGAACCGGTGAAACAATGGCTTGCTGAGTTGGGCAGTATGCGTGTTGACCAAATGATTGACCCGGAA
>Ga0256404_1002982_pt1 | contig 35832 bp, 34 predicted proteins | sample RumenRJG_01DNA_FD_185990 | JGI IMG/M metagenome (GOLD analysis project Ga0256404, IMG submission 185990) | Bovine rumen microbial communities from Lethbridge, Alberta, Canada - RJG_01 | ecosystem: Host-associated > Mammals > Digestive system > Stomach > Rumen | place: Canada: Alberta | collected... | reverse complement strand
GTCTTCAAGCTTCTTATTGTTACTATCTTTATTCTTAGCCTTATTCTTAAGGAAGACCGGCGTCTCTTTTACAATAGGAATACAGATAAGTGCTACAACAATTCCCATAATAGCAGGAATCAGAAAAACCATTCTCCAGGAACTCAAATCGTCCTCGTGATAAAACATTTGCCTAAACAAACCAATTAAAGCTACGCTTACAAGTCCAATGGCTTTCGTCAGATTACATAGCTTCGCTCTATGATTGTCAGGCGCTGTTTCAATAATATACATAACCTGCATATCATTTGATTTGACAAATGTTATAACCAACACACCAATTATATAAACAATGTAATTAGGCGCTATCATACATATTAGCATTCCTAATCCCATAAGAAGTGTATTAAGAATTAGAAAAGGCTTTCTACCAAATTTATCAGCCAAAGCCTTATAGAAAGGCGCAATTAACATAAACACATATGATACCATTGACATTGTTGTAAAGAGACCAACTGCCGACGCGTATTCGTCCGACAATACTGACCCTCCTGGCACGTCAAATAAATCTAGAATTACGTATGGTTGCATTGATGTTGTAATATTAGAAGAAATCTCATCTACAATGTATATTGCTGTAAGAATAACAAATAAAACAACAAGATAACCTATCCTTCTCCCATTTTTACTTTTACTTTCATTCGAACTACTGCCCATTTTAATTATTTCCTCCCACTTTCATCTTATAACACTATTACAATTATAGTCTTGTTTTGATCACAACGCAAATCTTGATTTATACCTATAAAGAGTGATAAAATCACATACATACGAATTAATATTTAGGAGGACAAAACAATGGAGAATAGTATTGAGACGAAATGTCTTCATGCAGGCTACGAGCCTAAGAACGGTGAGCCAAGACAGCTACCGATATATCAGAGTACTACTTTCAAATACGATTCTAGCGACCACATGGGTGCATTATTCGACTTAGAAGCGGAAGGATATTTCTATACAAGATTACAGAATCCTACAAATGACCTTGTAGCTTCTAAACTGTGTGCTCTTGAAGGCGGAGCTGCTGCGATGCTTACATCATCAGGACAGGCAGCTAACTTCTTCGCTATATTCAATATATGCGAATCAGGCGACCACTTTATTGCAAGCTCTGCAATCTATGGTGGAACATATAACTTATTCGCCGTTACAATGGCTAAGCTTGGAATTGAATGTACATTTGTTGACCAGACTCTTTCTATTGAAGAATTAGATAAATATTTCAAGCCTAATACTAAGGCTGTATTCGGTGAGACGATCACTAACCCAACTTGTACAGTTCTTGATATTGAGAAGTTCGCCACACTTGCCCATAAGCATGGCGTACCACTAATTGTTGATAACACATTTGCAACACCTATTAATTGCCGTCCAATAGAATGGGGCTGTGACATTGTCACACATTCAACTACAAAATATATGGATGGTCAGGGAATCAGTGTTGGTGGCGCAATTGTTGACAGCGGCAATTTTGACTGGATGGCTCATAAAGAAAAATTCCCTGGACTATGTACTCCTGACGAGTCATACCACGGAATTACTTATGCAGAGAAGTTCGGTAAGGGTGCCTATATCACCAAGGCTACAGCACAGCTTATGAGAGACTTTGGCTGTATCCAGTCACCACAGAATGCTTTCTACGTACACCTTGGACTTGAGACACTCCATGTAAGAATGGATAGACATTGTGAAAATGCTCTTAAGGTTGCGAAGTTCTTAAAATCACAAGACAAGGTTGCATGGGTTCACTATGCCGGTCTCGAAGATGATGATTATTATGACCTTGCTCAGAAATATCTCAAGAATGGCGTATGTGGTGTTCTATGCTTCGCAGTAAAGGGTGGCAGAGATGTGGCTATTAAGTTCATGGACAACCTTAAACTAGCTACTATTGCAACACACGTAGCTGATGCAAGGACATGTCTGCTTCATCCTGCAAGTCATACTCATAGACAGTTAAGCGACGAGCAGCTGATTGAAGCAGGTATCTCACCTGACTTAATCCGCTACTCTGTTGGTCTTGAAAATGCTGATGATTTAATTGCAGACTTACAACAGGCTTTGGAGAGTATTCATTAGAGTACTCTCCAACGAATTCCTTCGTTTATCCAATCCATAGATTCAAGCCATTCTATTTCCTTTGTATCAGATGTCCAATTATGTGGACCTGATGGATGATATAGTCTCCACTGAGGAGTTCCCTTAGTTGAATCCTTATCATATACATAATGAGATATTCTCTCATATATCCATCCCATTGATACATCATATTCTACTTCACCAACAGACTCTGTATAATGATGTGTATCAGTATATGGATTGAACAATCTATATACAGGTGTTGCATCAGCATCTCTTGCATCTACAACTGTGTAATCAGATTCTGCTTCATGATTCCAACCGATTGATACAAGATATGCTACTTCCCCTGCATCCTTCGTATATAGGTGCTCCGCTGTAATTGGGTTATACATTCTACATATATTACTTTGCTGAATTATATTAATATCCACCAATTCACTATGGCCAGTATATTCATTCTTAACAAGAGCTTTGCCCACATCCTCATTAGCCGAAATAACATTATCAGATCCAGGTGTATCTGGCTCATCTGGGGTGTCTGGAGTATCCGGCGTATCTGGTGTATCTGGTGTGTCTGGTGTATCTGGTGTATCCGGCGTGTCTGGTGTATCCGGCGTGTCTGGTGTGTCTGGTGTGTCTGGTGTATCCGGAGTGTCCGGTTCATCACTTCCTCCACCACTATAAGCAGCAGTCGAAACAGAACTGTCAAGGTATTTATCCTTTACTGCCATAGCTTTGACCTTGCTATAATCTGTTACATTTATCGTGTCACCAGAACTAATAATACTACTCTTAGAATATGCCGGCGAAGGTGTTAAGCCATCAGTAGTATAATATATTGTTGCACCTGCAGTTGCGTCAGTAATCTTTATAGTATAGCTATTGCCATTCTTATTTACATCAAACACTGGTGATTCTACTGTACCAGCAGGTGTTGGTAATGATGTACCAGCCTTTGTTGGAGTAGAGCCTATATTCTGCGTACACGTCGGTTTGATCCCAATCCAGAATTCGGTAGGTGTATGTGCTTGTCTATTAACTGCAGTAGACTCATTACCAAAAGATACGTCATCTAGCATGAAATAACTATAGCGAAGTATATTGCTAGAATCATCCCATGTACAATCTACATTGTACCAGGAATTATTAACTCTTATCTCATTCCATTGATGTGAAGGACTCGTAATTGACACAGAATCAATACCTAATGCATTACATAGTGCATCATAAGTCTCAGAATATCCTACACACACGGTCTTCCCAAGAATTAATGCAGAATACATACTTTGTGTAAAATACTCTTCATCCTCTTCATGAGACAGTCCAGCACCCTGAGGACTACTGCTGCTAACAACTTCATCGTTATATGTGACATTTGCACTAATCTTATCATGAGCAGCCTTAGCCTTGGACAACTTATCAGTCTCTGACGAAGGTACACCAATATCACTTAGCCATTGATCAAGTTTATTTCTTACAGCTGCCGTTGCATCGCTTCTATTGCGAGCATATTCAAAGCCCTCATACACTCCAAGATATACATAAGAATAGTCACTACCGAATATAATGCTGTTATTCAAATAGTAATATTGCGGATTAGATGCTCTAAACATATATAAGAAGTTCGACAAATCATCCGAACTACTAAATACAGATTTCCCATTTGAACTGGTACAATCTATTTTTCCTAATACAGGTGCACTTCCACCACTATATGTGGTTGTTCCGAAATCAGTATTCTTATTACTTCCATCAAGATAAGAATATGCCATAGCATCCAGCCTGTCCCATACTGCCTTCTTATCATCAGATAATTGATTATAGAAATAGTTAGAAGAATACTTATCCCACTCTCCTGTATAGCGAGCCGAACCAAGTATCTTCTCAGAGAAATATACATCCTCTGCATTCTCAACTTCAGGTGACTCTATTACATCTGGAGCCTCTATAATATGCATATCCTCTATTACATCATCATAGTTTGGCACACTACCAGCGTTAGCAGTTTGACTTGTATTTGCTGCAAATGTATCTATACCAATGTTGATTGCTACAAGACTTGTAGCAAGTAGTAAAGCCAATACAGATTTGAATGTGACACTTTTTCTGCGATTATTATTCTTCATATTCCACCCCATATATTATTAGTTACGTAGTTGCTCTCTTAAGTTTCATTGTAACACAGAAATCAGAATAGATATATACCTAGTTTGACTATTTATGTATAAAAAAAGTGAGCGATTGCTCGCTCACTTCATAGCTAATCGTTGACAACCAGATGTTGACAAAAAGTACGTCCCCCTGCCAACCCCAACTCCTCAAGTATTTGCTTGACATGTTCACCAGGAAGCCCAACCACATTATCATAGTCGCCTTCATACCTAATAATATATTGCCCGAAAATCCCCTGAACAGCGTAGCTGCCAGCTTTGTCTTGACCTTCACCAGTCGCAATATATTCTTCTATTTCGACCTTGCTCATCTTCCTAACATATACATCAGTCTTCTCGTAAAATGTATAATCTCCTTTCGGCGAACATATTGTAACTCCTGTATAGACCTGATGACATCGCCCTTGTATACTATTAATCATATCGAATGCATCCTGGTCATCTTGTGGTTTTCCTAATACCTTGTCGCCTATCGCAACAACAGTATCAGCACCTATCACAATACCATCCTGATGGTGCTCTGATACAGCTTTCGCCTTCCTTAGCGACAACTCTTGCACCAAGCCTTCTGGCTTCATAGATATATCTTCTTCATTAACATTAGATACTTCTACCATAAAAGGAATATTCAATTTACTAAGTATCTCTCTCCCTTCTTCCGTTTCCTTAAAATGTCTTACCCCTTCTTCTAACTCTTTATTATAAAATCAGAATAATTATTTACACCTTGTTGCTTTTCGTTTATTCTTACATAAAAAGTGAAACTTACACTCCTAAAATATACTATGAAAATAAAAATGGCACGACCCCCGCATATATTCAACGCCGGTTCGTACCTTTGTATAATTATAATACTATTTATTATTTTAAATAGTCAAGTATTTTTCTATCTTTTGTAATAATTTTTATGCGTATTATTCGTTTTGATAATGTAAAATGATTCTCTATTTCCTTTATAGCCTTTTTCTAACAGGAACTTGACTGTATTCCACTCATGTTCTAGTAGATGAACACCATTTTGTTTTAAATCCCCTTTTTCCATACATCATTCCTTATTATTAACTAATTCGTCATACTTTAGTTGATATGCTATCAGTCGTGGAATGTATGCTGGTGGCGTTCTCCTACCAGCTTCCCAATCTTCAAGAGTTCTTAAAGGAATTTCAGTATACTCAGAAAATTCTTTACGTGACATACCCATACTGTCTCTTAATTCTCGAATAGTTTTTGCAATATCCATAATCATGCACCTCGCATTGCGTATTTTAAGAAAACTATAACATATATGCCAAGCCTTCGCAATGCGTGAGTTTGCAAATACTTCTAATGCAGAAAAAAGTGAGCGATTGCTCGCTCACTTCATAGCTAAATGTTTACACCTTCCCTATTCAATTCTATAGTCCATACCATCCGATGCCTTCATCATTCTAGCCATTCGAAATAAGAATGCTCCTCTCATATGCATCTGTAGTATAATGATTCGCACCTGGCCCTGGGTTATTAGTATTAAATAATCTGTACACTGGTGTTCCACTGTTAGTTGACTTCCCTCGTTACACAATACTATTTATATCAGGCGATTTTCTGCTTCGGGTGGAGTAATTAACGTAAGCACTTATCACAGATATGTAAAATATTCTATCACATATTTGTTAAATAATATTACGCAAAAGTGTTAAATAAATTATAACCCCTACGAAGTGAGTATTATGAAAATCACAAATAATGTATCGTAACGAATAACTAATTCTGCGTTAAATCTCAAACTAATTATTACATATACCGAATACTATTATAAGCACAAAGATGGTGTCTATGTTATCCCTATTGGTTGCTTAAAGAACTAGAATTAAAAATATTTAAGACATAATCCTTCAAAAGAAACAAGCCACAGGACGAACCTGTGGCTTGCACATTAATTATAATACTCTCCAACGAATTCCTTCGTTAATCCAACCCATGGATTCAAGCCAGCTAATCTCACCCTGGTCTGATGTCCAGTTGTGAGCACCTGATGCTTCATATAGTCTCCACTGAGGTGTTCCCTTAGTAGAATTCTTATCATATACATAGTGAGAAATTCTCTCATATATCCATCCAATTGATACATCGTATTTCACTTCGTCTACTGACTCTGTGTAGTGATGTGTATCTGTATATGGATTGAACAGTCTATATACAGGAATTGCATCCTCATCTCTTGCATCTACAACTACATAATCCGACTCAGCCTCATGATTCCAACCAAGTCCTGTGAGCCACTCCACTTCGCCGACGTCCTTAGTATATAAATGTTCCGCCGTCATAGGATTATACATTCTATATATATCGCTTTGCTCAATTATACTGAGATCAACTGTGTCTTGTCCACCAGTATATGCGTTGTTAACCACTGCAGTACCTGAGTTTTCATTAGTAGTAATAACATTACCCTTTGTAACTTCATCTTTAATCTCTTCAATAGCGACTATAGGTATTGCTGTGTATCCCTGACTATATATTTGTCTTATAGTGTAATTACATATAGCATTGTAATCATATCCTATTGTGCTATCTATCTTCCAAGACAACCCTTCTTTTTTATCTGCAAATTGTTCGTTAACAACCTCTTCTAGTGTCTTATTTAACTCATTAAAATTCGTAGAATACGCTGTACTCTTTTCTTGACCTGTCTTGTCAGTATACCTTGCATAAATAGTCACAGAAAGTCTCTGATAGTAGTATAAATCAACATCTATAGACATGTGATCTTGCCCAAATACAAATGGAAAAACATCGTAGTATTCATATTTTGGATCTTGTCCTAAAACATTTCCACTTTCGCCTTCTCCATAATACTTATTGCTAGAATCCCATGTAAAATCGTTTATATGCCACTCACCATTATAATAAACCAAGTTCCACTCATGGTTTGTAGAATAATCAGTTCCTTCTCGTATACGTGATGCGAAACCTGATACATTTAAAGTAGGGACTCCTACTTTTGTCAGCATAATATTAGCAAGCCTAGAGTATCCTGAACAAACAGCACGTTTATTTCTGAATACCCATTCAGGTGTCGCTGCATCATGTATATCTCCTTTGTAATATGATTGATAATCATAGGCAATATTAGTACAAATCCAATCGTGAATTGCTCTCACCTTCTCTTCTTCACTGATACATCCCTCAGTCACACTTCCTGCTGTTGATACTATTTCATTATATATACTTTCATCAGACACTATATAAGGCGATTCCGCAAAATCACTTGGGCTAAAACTGTTATTAACGTAAGCCAAAAAATCTATTTCACCTTGACCATTTACAGAATAGAACTCTGGAATACCATTTTTTACCACTAAATCAAATTGATCAATCACATACATATCATGAGAAACATATTGTACCTCACCATTTTCATCAATTTCTTCATTTACTGTATATCCAAATGGATAATAGAAATAAGATATCTCATAATTTCCATCATCAAAATCCGAAAAGTCAATATCAAAAACACTCTGACCATCAAAAAACTCTTCTCTTTCATTTTTTACTTCAGTTTTTGCATTATCGTTGATTTTATATAAACTCAAGTGTACATTTTCATTATCCGATACTCTCTCATCATTTAAATAGATTAATAAGTTACTGCCTGATACTTCAGCATTTAAACTATACGAGTCGTTTCTCGAAATCACATAACTAGATGCAATCGAAGGTGATGCCACCTTAGCCTCTGCAGGTATATATATCTGCAAAGCAATAACACTTACTATTAGCAGCGCCAAAACTCTGTTGAAATACTTCTTTAAATAATTACTCCCCATAGATTTTCTCCTTTTCTAATTCAATCTGATTACTATTGTTAAAATAGTATAACAAATAAAAAAAGCGGCGACAAGTGTCACCGCATTACTAATTCTATAATCCGTACCAGCCAATGCCTTCGTCGTTCCAACCATTCGAAACAAGTACTTCTTTCTCGTGTTTATCTGTGGTGTAATGATGTGCTGCAGTTCCTGGATTATTAGGATTAAATAGTCTGTATACTGGTGTTCCATCATCAGATGATTTCCAACCAACACCTTCGTAATTCCAGCCAATTCCAGCAAGGTAATCCTTCTCGCCTTCATCCATTGTATAATGATGCTCACCAGATAGTGGATTATACAATCTATATACCGGAGCCTTAGCCTTGGATGCTTCAATCCATGCTAATCCTTCATAATTCCAACCTGAGATTTGAAGATATTCTTTCTCATTCTGATCGCTTGTATATAAATGTTCACCAGAATATGGATTGTACATTCTTAACATGGCAGTATCTGGTAATGGCACAAATGGAATATTATACTGAAAAGCATATGCTTCTGTTGTTGAGCCCTTAAGTCCATGAAGAGTAACTAGTCCTGCATCATTGAACAATCCCTTGGGGTATTCTGTATCCATAGAATAATTGTAAAAATCTTTTAAATTATATGTATTTTTAAACGCCGAATCACCTATTTGTTTTACATTTGATCCTAGCTTAACTATATTAAGATTACTGCATTTCTCAAAGGCATTTATACTTATACACTCTATTGAATTAGGAAGCGTAATACTCTCTAATCCTGTAATGTTGAAAAACATAGATTTTGGAACAATTACTCCTCCATCCTCAATAGTAATATTCTTTAAAGAATCGCAACCAGAGAACATATTTGCTGCGTATGACCCTTCTGTAAATAAAGACGCAGGCAGAACTACTGATTGTAATGAATCACAGTCAGAGAAAGCACCGTTTGCAATTGTTCTGACTCTTCTACCAATAGATAAACTTTCTAGTGATGAACAATATGCAAATGCATACATATCTATTATTTCTACAGACTCTGGAATAACCACTGTAGTTAACGAATCACAATTATTGAAACAAGCGTGCGGGATTTTAGTTATTCCTTCAGGAAATCGAATTTCTGCCAACGTTGAACAATCATGAAACGCATATGCATCTATATCTTGGACAGAATCAGGAATATAAACAGACTGTATATTCTTATTATGCTCAAACGAATAAGAATTAATCTCGACGACTTCTTTTTCAGCTAGCGAAGCTGGAATAACAACATTAGTATCTGCACCATTGTATTTTACAATACTACACTTACTATGATCATCCTTAAGAACTTCATAAGTCCAATCACCATATGTATATTGAGTCTGCAACAGTTCCTCCTTATAGATGTTTTCTTCTTCAGCAGGCTCCTTCGCATTAGCTATGCCAGGTGTATATACAACCATCAGCGAACAGACTAAAGCTAATACCATTACTACGCTAGTAATTCTTCTTCTCGTCATTTTTCTCTCCTCCCCTTGGACAATTGTTTTTATATTACTATGTAGGGAGTCTTGTAAAGACTCCCTACATCTGGTATGCGTAGTATATCAGGCGATTTTCGGCTTCGGGTGGGGTGTTTGTTGAGCCCAAAACTGCTGGTTTGGATGATTTACGGAGCAAATGGGATGTTTTGAAACTTTGCTCCGTAGTCGGCGGCGGATTGGTGCTAGGATTGATGTAAGATTTACGGAGTAAATGTGCTTGAACAAGCTTATACTCCGTAGTCAGCGGGGGATTGATGTTAGGATTGGCATAGAATTTACGAAGTAAATGCCCTGGAACAAGCTTATACTCCGTAGTCAGCGAGAGATTAGTGTTTGGATTGGCATAAAATTTACGGAGCAAATGTGCTTGAACAAGCTTATACTCCGTAGTCGGCGAGAGATTAGTGTTTTGATTGGTGTGAGATTTACGGAGTAAATGCCCTGGGACAAGCTTATACTCCGTAGTCGGCGGAGGATTGATGTTAGGATTGGTGTGAGATTTACGGAGTAAATGCCCTCGAGCAAGCTTATACTCCGTAGTCGGCGTACTAGCATCAGTTAAATAGGGCGCGCTATATGGCGCATCAAATTATAAAGCGCAGGCGGTGTGCCGGTATATGCTTTACCCATTAACTCGAGCTTAGTATATGTTAGTAATTGATTAATGGAGGGAAATTTTCGGCAAGGATGCCGAAAATAGGTCCGAGTGGTCCGGACGACTGTCGAGGACTGGTTCCCGTCCAATATCGTAAGAGGGGACCCACACGAAGTGTGGGGAGATGTCTTACGATCAAAACACTACGAATCAATTACTTACATATACTTAGCGAAGAGTTAGGGTACAGGCATATACCTGCACACCGCCTGCGCTACATACATAAAGGGACGCGCCATACATCAGCGCATCCCCCTGTCAACTTAGTAGTTTTTCATTATTTCATCAGCCATAGCATCAATCTGCTTTCTGCTATCATCATTAAGAGCTGATGTGATTGTAACCTTATTCTCAAGGAATGTTATGTCCTTAGAATCTTCTAACTTCTTATGCATTACACGAGCTGCTGCAGGTGCCCATGAACCATTCTCAACGAATCCGATTGTACGATTCTTGTATCCTCTCTCTGTGAGGTGATCGATGAATGTATTCATGAATGGGAAGATTTCACCATTGTATGTTGTAGTTGCAAGGATTAATGTATCGTGTCTGAACGCATCCTCAACTGACTCAAACATATCATCACGAGCAAGGTCAGCAGCCTCAACTCTTGGACATCCCTTCTTCTTCAATGCTTCAACTAATTCTTCCACTGCCTTCTTAGTATTACCATATACTGATGTGTAAGCAATGAATACACCCTTAGTCTCAACACCGTATGATGACCATGTATCATAGGTCTCAAGATAGTATGATAAGTTCTCATCAAGTACTGGTCCATGAAGTGGACAGATAATGTTAATATCAAGTCCAGATACCTTCTTCAACACGTTCTGCACCTGTGCACCGTATTTACCAACGATACCGAAATAATATCTTCTTGCTTCACAAGCCCAGCCTTCTGGGTCCTCCACGTCGTTAGCACCGAATTTACCAAATGCGTCAGCAGAGAATACAACCTTATCAGTCTTATCATAAGTCATAATAACCTCTGGCCAGTGAACCATTGGTGCTGTAACAAATGTTAACTCATGCTTACCAAGACTTAATGTATCTCCTTCGCCTACAACCATTTTTCTGTTAGAGAAGCCTTCATGATAGAAGTTGTTAAGCATCTTAAATGCATTAGCAGAAGCTACCATAATTGTCTCAGGATAAGCCTTCATAAATGCCACAACATTAGCACTGTGGTCTGGCTCCATATGCTGCACGATTAAGTATGTTGGCTTAGCACCATCTAATGCCTTATCAACATTTTCAAGCCACTCATCCTTGAAGTTAGCATCAACTGAATCCATAACGGCAATCTTCTCATCCTTAATAAGGTATGAATTGTATGCCATGCCAAGCGGCACCTCGTATTGTCCCTCGAAAAGGTCAACCTCGTGGTCATTTACTCCAACATAGATAATGTCATCTGTAACTCTCATACTTTTATTCCTCTCTTTCTATACACATACATGTCATGTATTTATTTTGAAATTCTTTATGCAAAGATAGATTAACCTCCTTAGCGTTACTTGTAATCGCTTCAAGATAATCTATATTAACATCGTTAACTCTCTTAGATATGTCAAATGTGTCATCACATTTACCACCTAATGAAGAAGCCAAAGTAATGGCACCGCCGATACTTGAATTGCCTACAGCTTCAGCCTTGTCACTTAACTGTGAAGGTATAATTCCTATGCTCGAAGCCTTGTGAATATCAATACTACTTCCAAAGCCTCCTGAAATGTATAGCTTATCGACGTCACTATATATAATACCACTTTCTTCTAATAAAATCTCTAGTCCGGCTCGAATTGCTGCCTTAGCTAACAGAAATTGTCTGATATCGTCCTGAGTAAGAGCAATGTTCTTATATATCTTATATCCGTTCTGAATATATTTGTCTATAAGAATACCATTCTCATCTATTATATCATTTTTTCTAAGTTCATAAATAATATCTACAAGGCCACTGCCGCATATTCCAATAGGCTCCTTGCCACCTATTGTATCAAATGCTCGCAGTCCATCTCTAATCTCAAAATGACTAATTGCGCCTTCTACACTTGCCACTCCGCAGGATATGTTAACTCCTTCAAATGCTGGTCCTGCTGCCGTAGATGTAACTACGAATTCACTGCCTCTTCGTAGAACCATCTCTGCATTAGTTCCTAAGTCAATTAGGATAAATGTGTTATCATCCTTGACACTTGAATTACCGGCGTCATCTATATTTCTGTTATCAGATGAAAGGTTCTGTTCTAAATGTATTGCCAACACACCGGATGTTATATCTGCCCCAACAAAAGTAGTAAATCCCGGTGGAATAATAACAGGTATTCTATCTTCTATTCCTAATACCTTATGTGTGTCAGTTACAATGATTTTAATATTAACAGGCACATACGGATACGCTCCTAATCCACTGCAATCATATCCCATTAGTATATGGCACATGGTAGTGTTGCCTGTTATAATAATTGTTCTAATAGCAGAAAGATATGTCCCATTATCAGTACACATCTCGTTAATCCCTGACACCACATCTTCTACTATACATTTCCTAAGATCTTCTAATCTGCCAGAGGATGCCATGTTAATTCTTGATATTACATCAGCACCATACTTGCGCTGGGAATTTGCCTTGCTGCTTGTTGCAATCACCCTGTTAGATTCATAGTCTACCAATGCAAAAACTATTGTCGTTGTTCCTATATCAATCGCAACATTACAACACCCAGAGTTGCCTAAGGAAGATCCCTTATCACTAGTAGATTCTTCCCTTGCCTTATCCCCTGCAAATCCTTCCTCAATCTTCATATCAGGGTCTAACATATAATTATTAACTTGAATAGTCAGATTGTCGTAGTTAAGAAGCCAATCCTTGGTAGTCTTGCAGGCAAGCTTCTTCTCGTCAGAAGATACTGAATCAATTTCCTTAATTACAATATCACATTTGCCACATATACCCATTCTGCCACAGTTAGCAGCAATGTATATGCCCTCATTCATAAGAATATCTACAAGATTATCAGGACTATCATTATTAACTTGTATCTTCTTCAATTTGTCTTCAAGTAGTATGGTAAGATTCATATAATTTTAGGAATTAATCCACTCAATAGCTTTCGATGCGTTTTCTAAAGAAACTCTGCTGCCGCCTTTATTAACTAAGTCAAGCATATCCTGCTCGCCAGCGCTAATATTCTCCTTGCCTCCAAAGTCCTTGTTGAACTTCTTCTTAATCACCTTCATGATGGTCTTATCAGCACCGCTTACCTTGTCCCATTCAAATCCACCTTGTAGATAGAAGAACTGCTGATTGTTAGGAATCTTATTATGCTCCTTAATATCATTGTCAGTAGCTCCCATAGGTGCCATACCAACAGCGCACACACCACGAACATCGAAGGATTTTATAGCAGTCTTGTATCCTTTGATTCCGCTACCCATAATCCAGCCTATAAATAGGACTTTTGAGTTGCTATTTAAAGCTGTTTTAGCAGCATCTAACTCGTATGCTTTAACACCTGTTTCCTTTTCCATTATTTGCGCATATTCCTTGCCGTGTCCGGCCTTAGAATTATATACAATTGCGTCTATTTTAGCCATTATCATACTCCTTTCCGCGCCGTCACCCTGCTTCGCAGGCTAACGACATATTACAGGTCGTAAGGGATCTTCCAGCTTCGCTAGGGTCCCTCCTTACGACATACCTTACGACATATTATATCACATATAGCATCTGCTGTAAGATGCATTTGCTCTTCTCTGCTAATTGTTGGATTGCCATCACCTTCCTGCATACCGTAATCTCCAAAATAAGAGTGGCAACCACCAGGAAGCACTACTTCAACTAAGTCAGAACCAAGGTTACTCTTCGTGGAATCATACCTGTCACGATTCATTACCTTATCCTCAGAGCCATATATACTTAATATCTTAAGATTCTTATTAGTTAAGTCATAGGTCGAATAGGCTCCAAGAATAATTATTCCTTTAACCAGATCATAATTATCTCTTACGAACCCTGCTGCAATAGCTCCACCCAAGGAATGCCCCATTACATACCAGTCACTAATATATGGGTATTCCTTGATTACATCTAATGCTTCATCTCCATCAAAAAAAGCGAGATTAAAAGGCATCTCCACCAACACACATAATATACCTCTATTGGCACACTCCTGCATAAGTGGAGCGTAGGCTTCATATTGCACCTTTCCGCCAGGATACATTATAATACCTGCCTTGGGATTAGGATTGTGAGGCGCGAATACCAACGCATTATTGCCACCAATCTTGGCCTTGCTTACATCAACTGTATCAGTGCTAATCTGGGAAGCAAATATGGCATCATGACCAGCCTTATAATACACATCAGCATAAGCGTAGAATCCCACCATATTAGCTGCTATTAATAATACAATTATACTTAATATAACTATTACTTTCTTTTTCATAACGGCTTCTTTCTTACCATACATTTCGTATAAATAAGCTTATAATAGGCTTATGCGAAAAGAAAAGGCATCAAAAGACACCTTTTCTCTAATCACCTAATACAAATTGTTAATTAATCTTCTCTCTTAGAACCCCAGAAGAATACTGCCACTGTACCAGGACCAGTATGACTTCCGATTGTTGTTCCAATGTTATTGATTACCACCTTGCCATCAAGCTTAGGAAATCTCTCTTCTATCTGTCTTGCAACTTCCTTGGCATCGTCCATACAAGCTGACATACTTATATAGCATTTGCCATTATAATCAAGTCCACCATCTGCGAACTCTTCCATCTTGTCAACTGTTGCCTTGTAGACCTTCTTCTTAGTTCTAATCTTGTATCTTGGAATAAGACGACCAAGATTGTCCATATTAAGAAGTGGGCAAATGTTAAGTAACTGGCCAATTGTTCCTGATGTCTTAGACACTCTTCCTCCCTTGATATAGAAAGAAAGGTCAGTAGAGAAGAACCAGTGATGCAGGTTAAGTCTATGCTCGTTAACCCACTCATATACTTCATCAATACTCTTGCCCTCAGCTCTTAATTCAGAAAGAGTCTGCATAATAAGTCCATATCCAGATGACGCACCTAACGAATCAACTACGTAGATTTTTCTGTCAGGAAATTCATCCATAAGGGCATCTCTTGCTATATTAGCAGAATTAACAACTCCTGATATTCCTGAAGACAAAGACACGTGTAATATATCCTGTCCTGCCTCTAACATTGGTCGAAAATACTCAATAAATTCGTCAGCGTTAATCTGTGATGTCTTAGTGTCAGCACCATTAGCCATTCTCTCGTAGAACTCATCGAAATCCATTGTCTGTCCTAAGTCATCTAAGTAATCAACTCCATCTAGTTGATAGTGAAAGCAGATGTATCTTACATCGATTCTTTCAAAATGTTCTTTTGATAAGTCAGCTGTAGAACAACAGCTTAATACATAATTATTCATCACAACTCCTTAAAAAAGGGTACAATAACCCTTAGTATTAACCCTTGCCGACTTAATAGACTTTACCACGAATCAGGTGTAAATTCAATATATTTTATAAGAAAAATCCTTTTTCATCACACATATGACAAAAAAGGATAAATCTTACAAACCAGAATATGCTAAGAAGAGCAGCTTCATTCTCTCATCATCTTGTACATAAGTATTGTTATGCTTTTCTCCTCTATACACAATATCACCCTTACAATATACAATTAGTTGATTCTGGGGGAATTCTTCCCAAGGCTCATCATCTAGTGCCTGGGTGGATATTAAAACTCCGCCACCTACATCCTTCTTATGCAAGGTCTTCTCTTCATTCTTGTGAACATACAGATACTCTCCATCAAAAATCATAAGATTAACCTTGTTATCAGGAAGTACAACCTCCTTAATTATTCTGTCTATTAGTTCAAATCTGTCAGCATCAGTGTTCTCTCCCTTCGAAGCATAGAGTTTGTTAATCTCATCAATTATATATAAGAATATTCTCTCGCTATCGGTACTTCCCTTCTGAATATACTGATAATGCTTCAACACATCAGATTCAAATATTGAACCATTATGCATAAACACCCATCTTCGCCCTGTCTTGTCATACATGACGAAAGGATGTGTGTTATCATCAGATATTTCACCAATTGTGGCCTGTCTTATATGAGCAATACAGCTAGATGTAATAATATCTTTACCCATAATGCTCTTAAGATATTCACTATCTGATGCCTTAACAGGCTCCTTAGTAATATGAAATGGTTCTTTATCAAAAAGAACCATTCCCCATCCATTACAATGTATATCACTATGCGAATAAAATGTCTTAAGATATTCATTAAGATAAATATCTTTCTTTGAAGACAATCCAAACAATTCACACATTAGCTAAATACTCCTTGTCTGATTCGGATAAGCTATTATTAGCAAGATTAGTCAAATAATCAGCCCAAAAAGCTACTGACTTATTATGGTAAATCTTAGCATCAACACCATCATGTTCGATACTTCTTATGGCTTCGTTAATTAGGTCGATACTGTTAATGTCTCTTAGCTTCTCATCAATAGCCTTCAAGTTATCTTCGTTGTAAACCAATCCTTTTAATAAAGCAACATAACCTAATGCCTTATCAATTGGAACGCTGTCAGCTATCCTAATCTCAATATATTTCTTAATTCGAAAATGGAAGAACTCCATGGACATAAAATGCTCAATTAAATCTCTTCTTCTATCATCATCAAGCTCTTCTTCCTTAATAGTGCCATCAGCAAATAAATCAGCGGCACTCTTATTTCCTACATACCTTGTATCACCTTCGTCAGTAACAAGTATTAACGGCGTATTATACACTGTCTTAGCAATACTTCTATAACCAAAGTCATTATCAAAAGAATTAGGAAAGAATCCTGTCCTGTCAGGATCAAGGTCATCCCATTGCTGTATCCTAAGTAAATGTGGTGAATCACTTGCATCCTTCATTGTTGAATTTGGATAAGATTTACTCTCCATCATCATCATGAGAATCGGAGAAATCTTCTGAAGTACACGAAGCTTAAGCACTAAGTCTTTCTCGCTATTATAATCTACAGACACCTGTGACGAGGCAGATGCACGCATCATATATCTTCCGTATCTACCAGTATCCCTAAAATACCTGTCCATATAATGGTACCTCTTCTTATCAGATAGTGGTATCTCATCAGGTGTAATTTCACCACTTTCCACAAGAGGAAGGTTCCCCTTAGTTATAAGCTCATAGCCTCTTTCCCTAAGGGGTTCAACCCATAGAGCAAGGAACTCATCATAGATTTTCCTAATCTTAGACAAATTGGATATTGGTTTAATACTAATCTCAATCTGACAGGAAGGCTCTAGTGTTATAGCATAATCATCATTAATATAGCCCACACTATGACCATCCTGTGTTAAAATATCAGCATTAATCCTATCTGCAATCTCTTCAATAAGGGCTGTAACCTCATCAAACCCAATCTGATTACCCTTATCATCAACTGCAAAATGCTCTATCTCAAGTCCAAGGTTCTGACTATTAGTATTTCCTTCTTCAATATATTCTTGTATGTAGTCAATAAAATTCATGTCTAATTCACTTTCAATCTTCTGTAAATAATGGTGTTGAGTAATATCTGTCTCCACTATCAGGTAGTAATGCAACAATTACCTTACCCTTATTCTCTGGCTTCTTAGCATACTCAATTGCACCGAATAACGCTGCTCCTGATGAGATACCAACTGAGATTCCTTCCTTTCTGGCAAGAAGCTTGGCAGTCTCAAACGCATCCTCATTAGATGCTGTAAAAATCTCATCATATACATCTGTATTCAATGTATCTGGTACAAATCCTGCACCAATTCCCTGAATCTTGTGAGAACCAGGGTGTCCTTCTGATAGGACAGGTGAATCCTTAGGCTCTAATGCAACAATCTTAACATCACTCTTCTGATCCTTAAGATACTCACCAACACCTGTAACTGTTCCACCTGTTCCAACACCTGCGATAAATATATCAACATTTCCATCAGTATCATTCCATATCTCAGGTCCTGTTGTAGCTCTATGCATTGCAGGATTAGCAAGGTTAACAAATTGTCCTGGAATAAAACTATTAGGAATCTCTTCACTAAGCTCTTCAGCCTTGGCAATTGCTCCCTTCATTCCCTTAGCGCCTTCTGTAAGTACAAGCTCTGCGCCATAAGACTTTAATATATTACGACGCTCAACGCTCATAGTCTCAGGCATTGTAAGGATAATTCTATAACCCTTGGCTGCAGCAATAGAGGCAAGACCAATTCCTGTATTACCACTAGTTGGTTCAATAATAACTGTATCCTTCTTAAGCTGTCCTTTCTTCTCAGCATCTTCAATCATTGCCTTAGCGATTCTATCCTTAACGCTTCCAGCTGGATTGAAATACTCAAGCTTAACAAGAATTGTTGCTTCAAGTCCTAGCTCTTTTTCAATATTAGCCACTTCAACAAGTGGTGTGTTACCTACAAGTCCTAATGTTCCCTTATAAATCTTCGACATAATATGTACCTCCTAGTAAAATATCATTAAATTCACTGTCAGTAGGAATTATATACATATTAACCTACTATGTCAATAGGTTTAATCAATTTTTATAAATTTCTTTAGTTTTCAATGACTCCGCCACCTAGTACCGTACCCGTAGAATCGTAGAATACAGCCGATTGTCCAGGGGACGCTGCTCTTACAGGCTGGTCAAATGTTGCTATTAAATTTCCATCCTCCTGCGCTCTTATAGTGGCACTTTGAGCCTTGTGATGATATCTTACTTTGATGTAGCACCTATCCTCTTCTCCTTCATTAAGAGGCTGCAACCCCACATAATTAACATCGCGAATTAGAATCTTATCGCTATATATATCTTCTTCCTTACATAGAACTACTTCATTAGTATCAACATTTATCCTCTTAACAAAAGCAGGATATCCAAGGGCAATTCCAAGTCCCTTACGCTGACCTACTGTATAGTGAGTAATTCCTTTGTGTGTTCCTAACACATTGCCATCTACATCAACAAAGTTACCTTCAGGAGGTATTGTCTTGTCAGAATTATTCTCAATAAACTCATAATATTTGCCATCACTTACGAAGCATATCTCCTGGGAATCAGGCTTATCAGCTACAGCAATTCCCGCATCCTTGGCGATTTGGCGAACCTCTTCCTTAGTCTTGTCACCTAGTGGCATTAAGGTCTTAGACAGCTGTTCCTGTGACAGACGATAAAGCATATAAGTCTGGTCCTTCTCAATATGGGAAGCCTGCCTTGCACTATATCTTCCATTATCAAGCTTTACAATATTAGCATAGTGTCCTGTGGCAACGTAGTCTGCCTTAACTACCTTGGCGAAATACAAAAGTCTCTCCCACTTAATTATTCTATTACATATAACACATGGATTAGGCGTATAGCCATTAACATAATCATCAATAAATGGCTCTACAACACCCTCCTTAAATTCACTTAGACAATTAAGGGTATGATATTCAATTCCTATCTTCCTTGCGCTGTCAGCTGCATCGTCAATCTCACAGCAGCGACTATCCATTCCATCCTCTGCCTCCCAGGTACGAAGGGTAAGACCTATCACTTCATACCCAGCTTCCTTAAGAAGCAAAGCAGCAACAGCACTATCTACTCCTCCTGACATACCAACTACAACCTTGGCCATATCATAACTCCTTCTTATATGAAATCAGATGATACCAATCCTTTGTTAGAATCAGTATCATCTGTATTAACAATCGTATCAACTAACTAATTATTCACCGTCAGCTACTTCTTCTACTTCTATCTCAGGAAGCTGTGATGTACAATTAGGACATCTTGTAGCCTTAATGCTAATCATACTCATACAATAAGGACATTCCTTCTCGGTCTTAGCCTCTTCTTCCTCTTTCTCCTTCTTGAATCTGGCTGTTAATCTCTCACTTGCTACGTTAAGACCCTTTACAAGTAAGAATATTACAAGAGATGTAATTAAGAAGTTAATAACAGCTGTAATAAAATTACCGTATGCAAGAACTGGTGCATTCTCACCTGAGCCTAATGTAACTGTAAGATAAGAAAAATCAATTCCACCTATTAACGCAATGATTGGTGATAATATGTCCTTATTAAGGGACGTAACAATCGCAGTAAATGCGCCACCTACGATGACACCGACTGCCATATCCATTACATTTCCTCTTAAAATGAATTTCTTAAACTCGGCAAAAAATCCGCTTTTCTTTTCCTTCTTTTCCATTTTTCTATCCTTTCACATTTAACATTTGTAATTAATAATAAGCTAATAGTATTATACCAAATATTTATCTATGCTACACATTATAATACATGTAATTAATAATATGGAATATAGCATATAACGCAACTATAACTATTACGTTAATAATATGTCTAACTCGCTGAGCCTTAATGTTGGCAGCAAATTCCCTAATCAACGCATTGATATAGAAATACCGCTTGGTCTTGCTTCCCATTCCAAGTGCCTTGACACCAATGCTATAAGCGATGTTGCCACTTCGATATACATGATAATCTGTTGTGGAAAATGCTATTTTTTCTTCCTCTGATATTCCATTTTCCTCTTGGTATTTGTCAATTTGCTCCTTGGAGAATAGCATATTCTCATACGTCGATGTAGATTTATCTTCTATGATAATCTTATCTTCCTTAACGCCCTTCTCAACTAGATAATTACGAATTGATTCACCTTCAGAAATTATCTCATCATCACCCTGACCACCGGAGCAGACATACACTATATCTTTGCCAGTTTCTTTGAGCTGCTTCTTGGCAAACCAGAGGGCCTTATCAATTCTTCCTTTTAAGATTGGAATAGGTGTACCATCCTCACGAAGTCCGCAGCCTAATATAATCACATAATCTCTGTCCCTTGGCGGGATGCTTCTATGCGTAATAAATGTTGCAATAAATGTACCTATCATAATACATTCAAAGTAAGAAAGCAGACCGAATAATACAGTTTCCACTACAAATTCAATTCTATTATCAAACGGAGAAAAAATACTAACAAAAAGAATTATTAGGGTTCCGCCTATCAAAACCAGCGCTAAACCAATTCCTAATAGATTCCTAATGCCTCCTCCTTCTTTCTTAATTAAGATAATATTACTTATGGCAATAACTATGGCAAATATAAAAATCAAAGGCAGCAAAGCTATAATAAAATAAGTGCAGCTATTGAATATGTAAATCATAAACTGATTAAAATTAAATCCATGTGCTCTGTCAACAATAGACAGGTATCCGAACAAAAATATGTTAAATACTATGAACACAAGAGCTCCTATATAATACATAATTCTGTAGGAATACATATTCCTTTTTCTGGTTTTCATAATTGCAAATATAATATTAACAGCCGATAATATAAATACAGCAAAAATGGTCACTCTTATTCCATATGAACCTTTTATTAAATCATAAACAAATGCATTCATAAATAATCCTCTACAAAACAGTTACGCTCTATTATAACACAAACTAAACTATTTGTTGAGTTTACCAATAGATGAAAGTGTAGGAATGTTAACAGGACATACATCCATACATGAATATGACTTAGAACAATTATTAGCAAAATGCTGTGCGTATGTTTTTTTAATCTCTTTTTCTTTAGTCTGATTACGAGATGCTACCAGATAACATTCATTGGCAAATTGTGCACCGTAGTAATTCTTTCCATTCACATAATTAGGACATACCTCAAGGCAGAGCCCACATTTTAAACATTTTGCAACTGTATATTGATGTTCAAAATTCTCTTCCCTATCTTTTCTTCTCTTTGCTTCCTTAAGGTTGTATTCTTCAATATATACTTTATTCTTCTTAAGATTATCATGAATTATACTTCTATCTACTATTAGGTCGCAGATTACTGGGAATTTCCTTAAAGGTCGAATAATAATCTCATTACCCTTAATAGAATCAACAAACGTCTCACAGGCAAGTCTTGGCGTCTCATTAATTACCATTGCACAAGCTCCACAGACTCCCTGCATACAGGAACAGTCCCACATTATTTTTCTGGTCTTTACTCCCTTATCATTATAAGTAATGTCATTATTAATATAATCAAGGACATTTGCAATAGTATGATCAGATGGTCCGAAATAATCAAATCCTTCCCAGTAGCTTTCATCTTCAGGTGATTTTTGTCGTAATATCTTAACCTTCATAGCATCTCTCCTTATCAAATCTCACCTTGAACTTACCATCATCATAGGAAATGATAGTTGAAAAAGCATCATCCTCCTTAATGTCAGGGTAGTCACTTCTATAATGGGCTCCTCTGCTTTCTCTACGATTATTAGCACAAATCAATGTTGCCTTGGCAAGAATTAACATTTCGTAGAGGCTATAGTTAGTATACATAGATGAACTACTATCGTAAAAAATATTATCTGCATTACTAAGATAATAATCTATTTCCTTAATTCCTTCTTCTAAGCGCTCACAGCTTCGAACAATTCCAAGCTTATTATTCATAACTTCTGCAAGATGCGCTTTAACCTTTTCTATTGGAATATTGCCTAAATTTTGGCGTAATTTATCTAGATTATCTTCTTCCTCTCTAAGCACATTATTAAATTCAGGTCTATCATCATTAAACTCTCTTGCTGCGATATCCTTCGCAGAAACCATGCCACTATAAAATGCACCAAGCATAGAATTGCCACCCAAGCGATTAGCACCATGATATATAGATGCACATTCTCCAATTGCATAGAGATTACGAATATTAGTTTCGTGATTATTCTTAACTGCAATTCCACCCATAAAGTAATGAACCGATGGCTCTATTGGAATTGGTTCTTTGGAAATGTCAAGCTTTTTATACTTCATACATAAATCTCTTACTTCAGGAAGAAGACGGTCAATCTTCCTTAAGTCAAGAAATGATATATCAAGATAGACTTGTTTTGCACAGGATTCTATCTCTCTTGATACCACATCTCTTGTCATAAGATTACCATTAGGACCGTACTTATCCTCCATAAAATATACACGCTTACCATTCTCTTCATAGAACAGCCTTCCACCCTCACCACGAACAGCTTCTGATATAAGCATCTTCTTATTAGATGTGCGAAGTGTGGTAGGATGATATTGAATAAACTCTAAGTTCTTAAGCTCCACGCCCTGCATGAATAATCTGCCTGCTGCATAACCATCACAGCTGTTTGCTCCTGTTGTCTTCCCAAACAAAAGATTCTGGCCACCAGTAGCGATAACTAATGCATCAGAATATATGGCTTCAAGATTATCATTTTCCATATTGTAGATAATTGCGCCGTAGCACACTCCGTCCTCTATAAGCGCAGAATGAAAGAAGCTACGAAGTCTTCGGCGAATCAAACCCTCGGCTTCAAATCTTCTCACCTCCATATCAAGACCATTTACAATCTGCTTACCAGTAGAAGCGCCACAATAGCAGGTTCTATTATGAGACTGCCCTCCAAATGCTCTCCTTATAGGCCGCCCAGTTTCATCTATGGAAAATACAACTCCGATTTTCTCTAAATATTTTATTATATCAGGCGCATTCTCACATAGCCTAGAAACAGCATCTTGGCCACCAAGAAATGCTCCGCCCTTCAATGTATCATCAATGTGAGAACTTATAGAATCGCCACCCAGGTGGTCTGAAAGCACAGCATTAATTCCCCCTGCTGCCATTACAGACTGAGACTGCTCAGATGGAAGGGGAGAGACTATCTCTACCTTGACACCATAAGAGGCAAGATGAATTGCATTAGACATGCCAGCGATTCCTGAGCCTATAACGATTACTTTCTTCATGTCTCCTCCTTAGTGAAAATGTATGCCAATCTGTCCGCTTATAATCGCATAAACAGCAATAACAAATACGACAGCACCTATTATATACAGAACTCTGTCTAAAGTATTTTGGGTAGATGGGGATGTAAGAAGGCCTAATGTCACAAGGCCCTTTGATAAAGAGATTACTACGTGGGTTATTACGCAGGCAAAGAATAATAATTCCACAACGAACATAAGATATATAACCCACATATTACCGTTTCCAGCGGCATTCTTCATGATGTTAAATGTAAATAAATGTAATATCAGAAGCGGAAACATTAATGCTGCACATAATCTCTGAAGTATTGTTCCCATATTCTTCTTAGGGTACAGATTCATTCTAGTGCCATCAGAATTGAAGAATAATGTAGACATTCCACAGATGGCGTGAAGACATACCAGTACCATAAATGGGACAGCAGTTACCATCTTCAACGTCTCATTATAATACATAGTAAGATAACAAAAAACGCTGTATCCTATGTGTATAATCATAAACAGAATTGATAAAAGTCCAAGAACAGCGTTTACTTTTTTAAGTACCATAAATTATTCCTCATTCTAATACAAGTAGCAGGTTATATCAGCTTCACATATTCCAAAACTGCCCAGAGCATATTCGAGCCATACTTTAGAAAGAGGGATAATCCTGAACCTTTCGTCACAACTAGTCCCTTAGCAATAACAATTATACATAAGACAACAACAGTTATGGATAATCCAGCCATAACAACTCTAAGAATCCATCCAACCACACGAGCAACCTTATTCTGTGTCCATGTAAAGATAGAGAATCTTATATCGAAGACTGTCAGGAACAATACCCAGCATATCAAAAGCTCAAATACCATTGCCTTTTGTACATCGCCTTCTGTCGCCTCTAAGAACATTTTCGAGAACATATCTATTATTATTTCAACAGAAAGAAGGAGCATAAGCACAAGAAGTATGTCACCTATAATCCTTCTTACTTTACCAATCTTAATAGGAGTCTCATCATTTGTCATTGCTGCTTTTCCTCCACCGCATCAACTGTATTAACACTTGCATCTTCGAATACCATATCTGTTTTTCTAAATGCATTGACTATTTTTACAATTCCATTATAGATAATACCACCACAATAGATGAATATTACAATGTCCTTGTGCTGTATGAATACTATACATAGAACAGCAATTAATACATTCATCAGACCTTGTAATAATTTGTATTTGAAATGTGGTGATTCTAACTTCTTAGAATCCATTGCAGACAAGATATCAATTACTCCATAGAAGAAATAAAGTCCTGCAAAATAAATCATCAAATAAAATACAGGAACATCTATTAATGCTGATGTAAATATTCCTAAATCAAGTATAAGTATTCCATCATATAATAATCTTGTTGAGCCAACAGACCTTGAAGATAATACGAAGTAATTAATTAGTCTGGTAATTCCCCTTATAGCCAATCCTATTCCAAGTACAATTATAACAAGAGGGTAGGCTTCCTCAGGTATAAACATCAGGATAATGGCAGCAAGAATCATCAAAACTCCCCATAAAACATTAATGATTTTACGCGTTTTTGTCATTGTCATTACCTCCCTTAATTACATTTTTTACCATAAGGGAAGCAAGCTTCGACCTATCTGGGGTTACGCTGTACCCAGCCAGCATACTTCCTGATTCATATATTCTATTAGTAACCATGCTCTTATGCTTGATTGCGTGAGCGAAGAATTTGCCAAGGAATGTATTATCCTTATCATCGGAATTCATATATTCCTCCTGGTATTTACCAATATCGAATTCAGGCACCTCTTTGCCTGATAGCTTCTCATCAAATTCCTTCCATCCCTCTGAATCAAGAGCACGCCTTACTGCAAATATTGCATCGATTTCCTCTTTGTAATCTCTTACATCTTCATAAGCATAAGTGTCTAACTCGAAGGTATCAATATCCCCTCTAATATATTTTAGCGCATATACCATCTGGCAAAATGCCTTCCAATAATCAGAAGGATTGTCCTTAACAACCTCTCTATAATCATTCCATGCTGGAAGGTATTTATAGACACAGTAACTAAAGTCAGGCAAATGTCCTGCCTGGCCGTGACCAAGATTCATAATACTATTCTCATTAGACTGATATATACTTGCAGAATATTTCTTGTTGATTACATCATCTGGTGCAATAGGATTATGCTTAAATACAATCTTCTCTTCTGTTCCATCTGGCATAATCTCGTAGAAATGATCATTAACAGTGTTAATTGCAAGGGAAGGAGTTCCTGCAAAATACATATGAGCCCATGTATCAGCAAGCACATGCATTGCAATTCCAACAGCCTGAAGGGTAGAACCCTTGGCAAGCTCAATAGTGTCCTTAACAAGCTCTCCATTAGGACCACAGATTAGTCTGTATTTCTTCATATATCTCTTAGTACCCTTTTCCTTCTTAGCATACAAATCCTTAGGAAGAAAATGGAACGAGGACCATATTCTGGTAATATTCTGTAATCCTATAATGTCTGTATCAGCATCCATAAGCTCCATCTGAAGCTGTGTTGTTGCCGCAATCTTAGGACCCTTTACCTTAAGAAGAAATGTATTAGTACACTGATCTACAAAGAAAGCGCTGTATGCTATATCCAAGGCTTCCTCATGCTTGTATCCTGCTAAGTAGGCTGCAGCATATGTTGCAAAATAATGAAAATCTATCTGCATAATACTACACCTCCTTCTTTGCTTGCTTCTTACATCGACGAAGCCTTATAGCTGAGTAGACCACATCTATACACGCTATACAAAATGTTATATCTACAATCAATGAAGCAATCGCAAGCTCCAAATGATCGCTTAAATCACTCATGAATATTGATACAAACGACACTATAAAACTCAACACACATATAACAAGATATACAGGTGTCTTCTTCTTGCCCTTTGCTTCACCCATAGCGCTAAGTCCCATATATAGATTAATCAAAAAAGGAATACCTACTAAAACAATTGCTAATATTATTATAATAGGATATATAAAACTATTATCTAACCCTTCCTCCTTCAACGCCTCATAAATAAACGTTAATAAACTCTCTTGATTAAGGAAGTAAAGTATTAACACCTGAAGGGATGACCACAGACCGAAAATAATAATTGCACGACCTGCCATCTTAAGTCTGTTGCTGTATTTTCTCTGTAGAACACTATTATCGTCATTAACTAAATAGTCCATATTCGAACCTCACATATTCTCCATATTAGTATCGATGTATATTATACATCATTCATCCAACATCTTCTAGCACTATTCTAATCCTTAACTAACCCCTCTAGAGTCTCGAATAAATTGTCAGGGTCAACTGGTTTAGACAAATGTGCATCAAGACCTGCCTGCAAGCTCCTCTGAACATCCTCATCAAAGGCATTAGCTGTTAAAGCAATAATTGGTATGCTCTTAGCATCATTTCTATCTAAATGTCTAATGGCTCTTGTTGCTTCCAAGCCATCCATATTAGGCATTCTCATATCCATAAGAACAGCATCGTAATATCCTTCCTCACTGTCTTTGAACATATCGAAGGCAATCTGTCCATCCTCTGCATGCTCAACCTCCATGCTTCGAATACTAAGTATCTCTTTGATAATCTCTGCATTAATCTCCATATCCTCAGCAAGAAGAATTCTTCTTCCCTCTAGGTCAGCCTTATTCTTGGCATTCTTCTCCTTAAGGGCAAATGCGTCTTCAAACTGATGAATAATATTCTGAGCCTCAAGAGGTTTGGCAATAAATCTGTCAACTCCTGCCTTGTCAGCGTCTTCAACAATATCCTCCCAATAGAAGGATGTAAGGATTACAATTGTAGATTCATCTCCAATAATTGACCTAATCTGTCTTGTAGTCTCAAGACCATCCATTTCAGGCATCTTCCAGTCTACTATAATCAGATTATATACTTCTCTTCTCGCGTACTTAAGCTTAACCATCTCCACAGCTTCAGCACCAGATAATACGAACTCGGAACTAACTCCTACCTTCTCTAATTCCATTGCTGCATATTCACAGGCAACAGGGTCATCATCGATAATAAGTACATTCATATCCTGAGGATTAATAGTACCCTTCCTATGAAGCTCCTGTTCTGATTCCGTCAGTGTAACTGTAACCTCGAAGGTAGTTCCTTCACCCTTGGTACTCTCAACATTTATCTCACCATTCATCAGTTCAACGATGCTCTTAGTAATTGGCATTCCAAGACCTGTAGAGCCATATTTCGTCTTAGTAGATAAATCCTCCTGACTAAATGGCTCGAATATCTTAGGCAGGTAATCCTTGTCCATTCCAATTCCTGTATCCGTCATAACGAATCTGAAGGTGGACTTATTCTTGTAGGAATGTGTTCTCTCTATGGTAAATGTTATTGTACCACCCTCAGGTGTAAACTTAACGGAATTACCAAGAATATTAATAAGCACCTGCTTTAACTTAACATCATCGCCAATGTAATATTCGTCGGCTTCTGTAAGCATTTCCCAGTTCCAGTTAAGACCCTTGTCACGACACTGACCGCCAATCATAACATCTACCTGGTCTAATAGTACAGGCAACGAGAAGACCTCGCTTCTTATTATCATTCTTCCCGCTTCAATACGAGACATATCTAAGATATCATTAATTATGCTAAGCAAATGGTCTGCGGAGGTTCCAATTTTCTCAAGATGAGCACGAGTTGCTTCTGACACACCAGGGTCATTAAGGGCAATCTTGTCAAGACCGATAATGGCATTCATTGGTGTTCTAATCTCATGACTCATATTAGACAGAAACGCTGTCTTAGCCTTGTTGGCAACCTCTGCAGCATTTAATGCATCACTAAGGGCCTGTGACTGATTAAGGGTAGCTCTTGTCTCAGCATCAACATCGGCAAATCCAAGACCAATGGCGTGAACAATATGGTCATCTCTGTCCTCAGGATGACGCACTCCAGCCATTCTAAGCATTTCGTATGATTCAACTCCATCAATGGAAATCATATAACGGAAGGTGATAATCCTTTCTTTGTCCAGACCATTTCTAACAGTATCAGGACTTATGAAATTAACAAATGCATCCCTGTATTTTTCAGTAACATATTTGTCAGCATAGTATTTTAAAGTCTTAAGATATTCAAAATGCTCGCCCTGCTTTAGTCCACCTGTAATCTCAGAGTGAGGCTGATAGCATATTCCTTCATTCTTATCTAAGTCGATATAATATACACTTCTGTACTCAGATGAAAGGGCTGTAATCATACTATTGGCCTGACTGTGCAGGTCGATTGTATAGTTATGTAAGCTTTCTCTAACCTGATGAATGCGACGACCCAGCTCTAACACCTCATCTGCCGACTCCTCCACTTCTTCTATTTCTGCATTAGGATTAAGCTCCTTGGTAAGAGCGTCAACATCACTTGCCACATCGGCTATCTCATCAGTAATTTCCTTAAGCCTTCTTCTTGTTCTTCCTGTAACAAATATTACAGCTGCAATTCCAATAATTACGGAAAGTAAACTGCTAATAATTATGATGACTGTCTGTTTTGAAACCTGAGCTTCATACCACTCAGCGTCAAAATCAACTGCAACTATTCCTGCCACATTTCCTGCAGAATCAAAGACAGGGGAATATGCACTATAGAACTTGCCCCATGCATCCTCATAAGGCTTATCATCCACTGCTGCACTTCCCTTGCTGGCAGTAAATAAAGCATCTGTGTATTCTACTGGCGTGCCGAACTCTCCCGGGTCTTCAATAGTCGGGTCAACGCTGAATACGAAATTACCATTTCCCGCATCCGTGACGCAGTATATGTATTTTAGGTCAATGTTGTCTTGGAAATGTGCCAATATATCATTAACTTCCTGATAATTAGGCTGACCTTTGTCTTCTTTCTTAAGGCTCTTTAACACATCACCATTTAACATTGAAGATGCAGTCTTGGCAATGTCAAGCATCCTGTTATCTATAAGGGACTTCATAGTTGTTCTTGAATAATTAACGAGAACAACTCCAAGAATTACATTAGTCGCTATTAAGAGTACAGATATAATTATAGCAAGTCTAATTGTTAATCCAGATACAACCTTTTTCTTCATAACATTTTACCCCAATATATGCTAGTTAGTTTATTCAAGTTACACTTTTCAATTACCGGTCGTAAGGCATCCGTCGCTTTGCGACACCTTACGACATATTATATCACGAAATGTATATTCTGTGATATAATAATTACATAACAATTACGCATAAATTGCATGAAAGGGGGAGTGCTTTATGTTTCAGTTTTGGGGTGATGGCAGTCAGGCTGCCATGGATTTAGTTGACGCCGTTAAAGTGCGTAGTACAGAGAATTTCAATTGGACCTTTATCTTCATATTGGCAGTTGTGTTCTATGTATATTGGAGCGAGATTAACAAGAAGAATTACGACGCAGTTGTTGCAGGATTAGCTTTGTATGGCGTCCATTGGCTATACGAGATTACGAACGCAATAATAGGACATTTTGCAGGATATCCATTATGGACTGTGAGCAATGACTCAACCACATTTATTCTACTTATAGGTGTGTCCTGGGAGCTAAGCATGATGTTCTCACTTGCGGGAATTATCTCCTACAAGATGATGCCTACAGACAAGAAGAAAATGTTCGGATTAGACAAGAGAATTACTGTTACCATTATGATGGCACTTCTCTTTGCCCTATTCGAGTCCTTCCTTGCAGGAACCAGCAACCATTCCTTTATCTGGGTTTATAAGTGGTGGGGCGTGCTTCCTGTATTCATAACAACATACATTCCATTCTTCTTAGCAGCGAACTTCGTTCCTTCTATGAAGCCTAAGAATAAGAAGATTTTCCTAATCTGCTTATGGTCACTAGTTGCACTACTACTTGTTATTCTAATTCCTATGGGAATAATCTAGAAAATGTATTAAAAATCCCGAAGTCGTATTTGGCTTCGGGATTATTTTATGCTTCAAGACGCATTATGCCGAAATCTTCAGGGCGATATAATTATGATTCAAATCGCATTATGCCGAAGTCTTCAGGGCGATGAAAGCTAGTCTTCAAATCGCATTTTCCCGAAATCTTCAGGGCGATGAAAGTTAGGCTTTTCAGAGTTAACTCTAGACCAGGATAAATAGTTTCTTGTGGCACCGCCACATTTATACATATTAGCCTGTAGTGTTCCTTGGAATTCATATTCGATATTATAGAACGTACTAATAAATGTTCGTGGAATTCTATAGAATAATCCCCACCCATCTGGCATTCTGTTAGTTCTCATATCAAAATATTCCTTCTCTTCTTCTCTAATAATATGGAATCGGTCAAATCCACTTACTCCATATTGAAGTATCATGGCACCATTAGGATTTATCTCGAAATTAAAATAATTATCCTGAGATTCCAGCTTAAAGAAAAACTCCAGGCAGCTATCTTTATATACAGGAGACAAGGGCTTCGTATACTCCGCGAGGACGTCTTCTTCTGTCGCCCACATATGTACGAATAAATACCCACCATTTGTACAAAGCTTGGCTCCAGCCTTAATGCTATCATCTGAACCCCATAATACATTATCTAGTTTTAATTCTGGAATCTCTGCCCAATTAGGTGCGGCTGTAATTCTTTTGATTAAATATTCTTTCATTATTTCCAATAATAATTACCACACTTACCACACTTATATTCTCCGCGTGCCAATGCATCTGTCCTCCGTAATTCCTGATCCTCTTTTGCACCACATGATGGACACTTTGGTTTAGATGGTTCAACACATCCTCCACCTGAAACAGCTTCAAGCTGCTCATCATTTAATGTAACACCTTCTGCCTTGGCAAGTGCTAAGATTTCTTCTGAACTATTGCAAGCTTCTACCTTCTTAATTTGTTCCTCTGTTAATCCCTTTAATAATTCTTTTCTCATAATTGTTTCCTCCCTTTTTTATTATTGATAGTAGTGTATCAAATTATACCTTAATATCAATTGTTACTTTCATATTTTTTATCCTTACACTTATATATACACCATAGAAACGAAAAATGCGACATTTTTTAAATCTTATTTTCCTTAATAATGCAAGAGTTGCGTAGTGCTTCACTTCAAACTAAAACTATCATGTATACAGCTGCTTCCTCCCCTTCATAGGTAAAACTTCTCTCGTACTTTCCTCCATTTTTCGTTATTGTCTTTACGGATGCTTCATTTGTAGGTTCTACTGAGAGTTGAAGTTTATCCATTCCTATTTGACGAGCCCGTTCTATAATAAGTTTTAGCATTTCAGTCGCGTACCCTTTTCGACGCTGGGATGGTCTCACGCTGTAACCGCTGTTCCCAAAATCCTTCAGAAAATCATTCAATTCATGACGAAGATCGATGATGCCAACGATATTATCATCCTCATCAAATGCAAAATATGTGTCTGTTACAACCCATTCCGGGTTTACGGTATCGGGTGAAATATTATCTGTAACAGATTTAAGCCACTCATCATATGAATCCATCTGGTCTAAAAGTTCACTACCGTTTATTGTCATCTCACCATCATCAATAAATTCCTGCTTAAAGGCAAGTGCCTCTGATTCATATTCTTTAGTCGGTCTTTTAAGTTTTATCATTTCTGCCTCCTGTCAGTTATTTTTACCCAAAAGCGCCACCGTCAATCTCCAGCGACCAGATCAGCCTTATCTATTTTTTTCTTCGGAACTGGCAATTCTTCATACATCGCCTCTACCAGTTCGCGCAAAAACTCCCGTTTATCAACATCATCCACCAGAATCATCTCTTTTGCCCCCTCATAAGGAATCTCCATTGACGCATCCGACATCAGCTTCACCGCTGCCGGAACAGGCTTAACCAAAAGCCTGTCATCATAGATGCCGCCGAAAACCCTGCCGCGATAATAAAGAATATATTCTCCCATCATAGCCCGGCAACTGATTTCATCAAGTCCCGACAGCTGCTCCAAGACAAAATCCAGATACTCTTTCGTTGATGCCATAATATTTCCTCCTATCCATTGACCAGATTATCCTTTGTTATCCTGATGTACTCCATATAAACAGTCTCCTTCGCTTTACAAATCGAATATACTCATCTGTGGATACTTATCCGGAAGTTCTTGCATAAATCCGAAACACTCATCCGGAGTTGATAGTATCCCATTGTCCTTACAGATTCTCTGGAATATCCCTGTCAATTCTTTTGCTTTCGGACTTGGCAGTTCATACGCATTTCCATACCTTTTGATATACCGCTCTTTCATTCCTGGAAAATGCTTATCAAGCGCCTCATAATAATATTCACGATCACCTTCACGAAGCGTTAGACCCATGCCGAAATCAATAATGCCCTTTACCCCGACTCTTACACACTCATTCAGAATTGCTGTGATGTTATCCTCAGTATCATTGATAAAAGGCAGGATCGGCGTAAGCCAGACAATCGTTGGAATGCCATTCTTGCGCATTTCTTCCAGCACTTCAATCCGTCGCTTTGTATTGCAGACATTCGGCTCCAGCATTCGGCACAGGTCATCATCGTAGGTTGTAAGCGTCATCTGCACCACGCATTTTGCAGAACTGTTAATCTTTGATAGCAAGTCGATATCCCGAAGTATACGGTCAGATTTTGTCTGAATCGCAACTCCAAAACCATTTTCCAAAATAATTTCCAGGCATCGCCTTGTCAACCGCAGATCTTCTTCGCAATGCATATACGGATCTGACATCGAGCCTGTTCCGATCATGCACTTTTTTCTCTTCGACTTCAACGCTTTTTCCAGAAGATCCGGTGCATTCTGCTTCACCTCAATATCTTCAAAGGGATGCGTGAACTGATAACACCTGCTCCTACTGTCACAGTATATGCAACCGTGAGTACATCCCCGATATATGTTCATTCCATAGTGTCCGCCGCTGCCGGTCAGGATCCCTTTTGCATCAACAAAATGCATCTTATCTGCTCCTTTTTATCTGCTCCCTTTTATCTCCCCACATCCTTCTCTTCAAAAGGCTTATTCCATGAACCGATCTCAATCAGATTTCCTTCCGGATCTGCAATATAGCAGGTTCTCTGGTCTCGCCTCCCAGCTCGGTCGGTGCTGAACGCGTGCCACTGGCACGCAGCACCCCACGGTTCAAGTTCCGGCTCTAAAACTGGTGTTGCCCCATTCTCTACCGCATTTTTGAATGCTGCATCAACCTCATCAAAGGTATCAACATAAAGAGCAATCTCCGAATGACCATTCAGGCCCTTAACATACTCATACCGGCGGGTTGTCATCTTCTCAAAATCTTTCCTGCCGTATAGCAGAAACAGCGTTCCATCCTTCACAAGATATACATTGGAAGCATCCTCTGCTTCCTTGATATCAAATCCAAGCACATCCCTGTAAAAGCGAATCATCTTCGCCATATCCTCAACCAATAATCCAAAACCGTCCAATCTCATAACATCAAGCCTCCTTTTCCATCATGCAGTTCCCACAATGCAGGCAGTGTGGGAGCCTTGATTTATTATTTTTTCTTCAGCACAGCAAGAGCAGCGTAATGACGCACTTCAAATTTTTCCGGTGCGTTCTCCATAAGCAATTCTTTATGCTCATTTTCCCATGCAAGCAATTCCTCATCAGAAAGTGAAGCACCTACACCACGACAAGCCTTCATCCTGCCGTGCCAGCTTTCTCTTGTAAAAGGAACCATAACATCGTATTCTTCATGATCTTCTGGTTCAAAATAACGATAGGTCACATCCGGTATCCATATCGGATGTCTTGTCTCACCAGCTCCTGTCCATTCAGGATTATACTTCAATGCCAATTCTTCACTTGCACCTGCGATTGCATCCTCATAAGGCAACCAAGCCATGTATAAAATGAGAAGCCTGCCATTGGACTTGAGCAACTTCGCCAAATGAGGCATTACTCTCTCATGGTCAAAATACCAGAAGCACTGACAGGCTGTAATAACATCGAAGCTTTCATCCGGAAAATCTAGGTTCTCTGTAGCTTCTGCTTGAAATCTAATATTCATACCGGCAGCTTTAGCCAACTGTTCAGCCTGCTCGATCTGTTCCGGTGAAATATCTGTTCCCGTCCATGTTGCACCATAATAATACATATTTCGCGGAAGAACTCCTGTTCCTGTTCCGAGATCCAGCACATTCTGTCCATCTATACAAAGACCTCTATCTACTATTTTCTTATAGAATTCTTTTGGATAAATATCTCTGTACAACGCATATTCTTTTGATGTTTTTCCCCAATCGAAGGCTTTTCCGCCATCGATTCTTTCATCAATAATTTCCATTATGCACCCCTTCGAATTTTGTCCAGTTCTTCCTCGTAACCGTAATGAGACTTATTAAATCGGATCACAAAACTCTCATATCAACTATTTGAGCAGGAAAACCATATAATATGGCAATGTCAATTTCTCGCCCACCTGTCCGACATTGTTTGCACTCAACTTAATACACCTATTAACGCCATACTGATCCTTGTTCTTTAAAACCGTATTGGCTGATTTTGCATTTCCATTTGTCGCTTTTACTTCTACAAGCGTAACTTCCACGTCTAAGGATGTTATAAAATCAATTTCCAGTCCACTTTCTTTATGAA
>Ga0256404_1002981_pt1 | contig 35834 bp, 30 predicted proteins | sample RumenRJG_01DNA_FD_185990 | JGI IMG/M metagenome (GOLD analysis project Ga0256404, IMG submission 185990) | Bovine rumen microbial communities from Lethbridge, Alberta, Canada - RJG_01 | ecosystem: Host-associated > Mammals > Digestive system > Stomach > Rumen | place: Canada: Alberta | collected... | reverse complement strand
CGATGAGGATGTCGAACAGTTGTTCAACTTCTAAAATTTAATGCGAACTTTTTCCTCCCGATCTACCAATATCCATTAGCATCGGCAGCAAAAAGTTCGCATTAAATAAAAGTTCGCATAACACACCACCGTACGTGCGGTTCCGCATACGGCGGTTCCTCTTTAGGTATTCCATTTGGCATATTCGTCAGACAAAAAGGTATAGCCAGCCTTACGCAGATTAGCCGTTGATGCGGCTCTGCTCATAACAGGCGACCCTGCAACTCTCCAATAACCCTTCAAATATCCCCATTTGTACGCATAATATTTAGGTATGCCGCACTTCATAAGGTTCTTGATTCGTGTCTTGGGGAGTTTCCATGACTTCCATATACACATACGTAAGCGTCTCCGTAACCATTGGTCTGTATTTTCTGCCAGTCGTTTCATGTTGGCAAGGTGATAATAGTTCACCCAACCCATAACATAAGAGCGGAGTTTCTCCTTGCGTTTCGCATATCCCATACCATTACTGCGCCCCGTCAGTTCTTTGAGCCGACGGAACATCTTGGCTTTGGTCTTGGGATGTACCGTAAGTTGACACTTGCCCTTGTTGATGTAAAACGAGTAACCGAGGTATTTCACGCCACGGACATAAGAGACTACCGTCTTTTCCTTATTGACCTTTAGGTGAAGCTTGCCTTCGATAAAATTGGTTATGGATTCCCTTACACGTTCCGCAGCCCGTTTGCTGCGACAGAATATCATCGAGTCGTCGGCATAGCGGACAAACGGTAGTCCTCTGTTTTCGAGCTCCTTGTCAAGCTCATTGAGCATGACATTGCTCAACAACGGACTGAGCGGGCCACCTTGCGGTGTGCCCTCCTCGCTGCGAACGAACAGGCCGTTGACCATTACGCCACTCCGAAGATATTTGTGTATAAGCGATATAACCCTCCCGTCCTTTATTGTTCGGGAGAGTACTTCTATGAGCTTGCTATGGCTGACAGTATCAAAGAAGCGCTCCAAGTCAAGGTCTACTACATACTTGTAGCCGTCCGTGATTATGGACTGCGCCTTTCTCAACGCATCATGACAGCCACGCCTCGGACGGAACCCGAAGCTGTTCCTGCTGAACTGTTTCTCATAGATGGGAGTCAGAACTTGGTTGATGGCTTGTTGCACCATGCGGTCTACCACGGTAGGTATTCCCAAAAGCCGCTTCTTGCCATTGTCCTTGGGTATCTCTACCCGTCTGACGGGGTTCGGACGGTAGCTGCCGTCCATTAAGGAACCTATCAGAGTGTCTTTATTGGTTCTCAGCCACGGGAGCAACTGCTCGCATGACATCTTGTCGACACCGCCACAGCCCTTGTTCCTCACTACGCACTTATAGGCTGCGTTGAGATTTGCAGGGGACAATATGACCTCCAATAGGTGTTCCTTGTCAAATGGTACTTCCACGATGTTGTCTTCGGTCATCCATATGTAGGTCTGCACTCCCTCATACCATTCGGATTCCGTCCTAGCTCTTTGAGGGCAGTCATTAGCTCGTGCTGATGTTTTCTGCATTCTTTCCTTCATAAGGTAACTTTCTATTACTATCGCTTGATTAAGGTTCAACCCTTCACCGCATTGTCAACTCTGCGATTACTATGGTCTCGGCTGACTTCTCACGGCAAGCGTTACTCCATGGATTTTGTAAAAGCAACTAATCTCCATGTCCGTGAGACCTCACTAGTTAAGCATACCGACTTTTCATCTTATCCCCGCCTAATTTACTATGAATGATTCCGAGTAGTTATCGGGCTTTGACGTTTTGTGCCGCCTTACCCTCACGCATAGCCTTGATATTAGGTTTCTGTACGTCGGGGCAGATGTTTGCCGCTGACTTCTTTCAGATTCCAACTCACGATGGACACCCTTGTCTCTCTGGCTGGACAGTTCCCACTACTAGGGCCTGTTAGGGACTTTCACCCATTAGCCGATATACATGCTAGTCAAACACAAAAACACCGAATGCCCGACGCCTGTTAGCGCCAAAAGCATTCGGTGTTTGCTTAATCAATAAATAAGGTCTATCGACTTATCAATGAATGACGGTCATTCGCTTCATCAATGAAAGACCTATTCAAAGGAGATGGAAGCTTACGCCAGCTTCAGACTCTTCTTGATGGCCTCAATCTTCTCCATGGCCTTCTTGTCGAGTGCCTCGTATTCAGCGGCATCCTTCAGGGTGTCTTTCACCTCGATATAGAACTTGATCTTTGGTTCGGTGCCCGACGGACGCACGCTCACCTTGGTGTCGTCGTCGCAAAACCACTGGAGCACATTACTCGTCTCCGGCATCGTGAGGTCGGTCACGTTACCGTTGATGTCGGTAGCCTTCAGCGTCTTGTAGTCCTTCCACAGCACGACCTTCGAGCCACCGAGTTCCTTCGGCGGGTTCTGACGGAAGTCGGCCATCATCTGCTGAATCTCGTCGGCGCCAGCCTTACCCGGACGCTCCACGTTGACCGTGAACTCCTTGGAGAAACCGTACTCCTTATAGATATTCATCAGGATATCATAGAGCGTCATGCCCTTATCCTTGGCATAGGCGCAAATCTCAGCCAACAGCGAGCAAGCCGACACCGCATCCTTATCGCGGACAAAGTCCTCAGCCAGGAAGCCGTAGCTCTCCTCACCGCCGCCGATGTATTTCTGCTTACCCTCAGAGAGCTTGATCTCGCGGGCAATCCACTTGAAGCCAGTGTAGCAGTCGCGCATCTCCACGCCCTGCTTGTCGGCAATCTTCTTGATGAGCTCCGTGGTCACGATGGTCTTCACGATGAAGTCGGTCGGCTTCAGCAGGCCCTTGGCCTTACGGTTGGAGATGATGTACCACAGGAAGATCATGCAGGTCTGGTTGCCGTTGATGAGCACCCACTCGCCCTTGTCGTTCTTGCAGGCCATACCCACGCGGTCGGCGTCGGGGTCGCTGGCCATCAGGATGTCGGCGTCGAGCTTCTTCGCATCGCGCAGACCCAGCGTCAGTGCCTCAGCGAACTCGGGGTTGGGGCGGTCGACGGTTGGGAAGTTACCGTCCTTGATCATCTGCTCAAACACGCAGTGCACATTGTCGAAGCCCCAGTAAGCCAGTGAGCGGGGGATAATCACACGACCGGCACCGTGCAATGGCGTATAGACAATCTTCAAGTCGTGCTGGCGCTTGATGACCTCGGGATCAATCGAGATGGTGCGGATCTGACGCAGGTAAGGCTCATCGATGTCCTCGCCGATAATCTGGATAAGGTCCTTGTTGCCCTCATACTTCACATCGTTGATAGTGCACTTGTTCACCTCGTCGATGATGCCCTTGTCGTGGGGAGCCAGCACCTGAGCGCCGTCGTCCCAGTAAGCCTTGTAGCCGTTGTACTCGCGGGGGTTGTGGCTGGCGGTGATGTTGACACCGGCCTGAGCCTTCAGATAGCGGATGGCGAACGAGCATTCAGGCGTCGGACGCAGGTCGTCGAACAGATAAGCCTTGATGCCGTTGGCCGAGAAGATGTTGGCCACCGTCTCAGCAAACAGGCGGCTGTTATTGCGGCAGTCGTGGCAAACCACCACAGAGATCTCGTCGCGGTCCTTGAAGTTCTTCTTCAGATAGTTGGCGAAGCCCTGCGTGGCCATGCCCACGGTATAGATGTTCATACGGTTGGAGCCAGCTCCCATGATGCCGCGCAGACCACCTGTACCAAACTCCAAATCCTTGTAGAAGCTCTCTATCAGATTGGTCTTGTCAGCATTGTCCAGCATAGCCTGGACATCCGCACGTGTCTTTTCATCGAAAGAGGGCGACAGCCATTGCTTGGCCTTTGCCTCACACTGTTCGATAAGTGTCTTGTTGTCTGCCATAATTAATAGTAGTTTTAAATTGGTTTTCTTATCGCAAAGGTAACATTTATTTTTTGAACCGCATGTACAGTTCAATTAAATTTTGTAAATTTGCATCACTAACAATTATTCAACACATATCGATGTACTTCACAGGAATAGCTATCGCCGTATCCACCTTCTTGGTTATAGGCATCTTCCACCCCATCGTCATCAAGACGGAATACTATTTCGGCACCCGACCATGGTGGGTGTTCGCGTTGGTCGGCGTTGCCTGCATCGTCGGCTCCATCTGCATTGAGAACACCATGGTGTCGGCCATTGTCGGCGTCATTGGAGCCTCGTCGCTTTGGGGCATCGGCGAGCTGTTTGAGCAGAAGCAGCGGGTGGAGAAAGGGTGGTTTCCCATGAACCCCAAACGGAAAGACCAATACAAATCGACAAGGCAAAAGGGCCATAATCCTTAAAAATTGCAATACAATTGACGTTTTGCTTTGCAGTTTAAAAGTAAAATAGTAACTTTGCAACATGCCTTTGTTATAAAGGGCTTTCATCAATAAGCATATCAGTTCATTTATGGCACAGAATATCTTCAGAGGTTTGGGCATTGCCCTCATTACTCCTTTCACGCCTGAGGGAGAAGTTGATTACAAAGCGCTCGCCCATCTTGTAGAATACCAGATTGACAACAATGCCGACTTCCTCTGCATTCTTGCCACCACCGCCGAGGCACCCTGCCTCACGCGCGAGGAGAAGGATAAGATTACCAGCACCATCCAGCAGGTTGTCAAGGGCCGCATCCCCATTCTGAAATACTGCGGAGGCAACAACACCCGTGCTGTGATTGAGGAGATGCGCAGCACCGACTGGACGGGCATTGACGGTATTCTGAGTATCTGCCCTTACTACAACAAACCCTCTCAGGAAGGTCTCTACCAGCACTTCAAGGCCATTGCCACCGAGAGTCCGCTGCCGCTGGTGCTATACAATGTGCCCGGTCGCACGGGCGTCAACATGAAGGCTGCCACCACCGTTCGTCTGGCGAAGGACTGCCCCAACATTGTGGCCATCAAGGAGGCTTCGGGATCGCTCGAGCAGGTGGATGAGATCCTGAAGCACAAGCCCCGTAACTTCGAGGTCATCAGTGGCGACGATGCGCTGACATTCTCCATGATTGCGAGTGGTGCCGTGGGCGTCATCTCGGTCATCGGCAACGCTTTGCCAAAGGAGTTCTCCCGCATGATCCGACTGGAGTTCAACGGCGAATATGAGGCTGCCCGCAAGATTCACCATAAGTTCACCGACCTCTACAGTCTGCTCTTTGTTGACGGCAATCCCGCCGGTGTCAAGGCTTTGCTCAACGATATGGGCTTCATCGAGAATGTGCTCCGCCTGCCCCTCGTCCCCACCAAGATCGAGACCAAGCAGCGCATGGCCGACATCGTCAAGGACCTGAGGTTCTAAAGCCCGACTCGACTGAATAGGATATTGGGTTGTAATCTTTGATACCGTCTTCTCATGGTAACTACGTCTATGGGTTGATGTTTTTAGTATATATGTATATGTTGTCGGGGCTTAAGGCCATCAGCCCCGGAATTTTCATGATGCCGCAAAGTTAAAGACTCATTTTCAATCCGCACCGCGATAACAATCTTATCGCATCGCGATAGCTATGGTATCGCGCTGTTATTCAATATCTTTCGCAGTGCGATAGCTATAGTATCGCGCTGTTATTCAATATCTTTCGCAGTGCGATAGCTATAGTATCGCAGATTATGCGTTGGCCTTAAACACGGCACAGCACCAGTCATCTTTGTGCTGCTGATGGTCGAGGTGGAGGCCCAAAGTAGCCGCCTCGTCCTCCAAAAGTGGCAGGTCGGCGACGTAAAACCCGCTCAAGACGAGCAAAGCCCCTTTCTTCATCTTCGTACGGAAAGCTGGCATGTCATGCAGCAGAATGTTGCGGTTGATATTGGCCAGCACCACGTCAAACTGCCCCTCAATGCGCTGCAACACCGAAGCGTCACCCAACAGCGCCAGGAGATTATCCACCTGGTTCAGCTTGGCGTTGTCCCTGGTATTGTCAACGCTCCACTGGTCGATGTCGTAGCCACAGGCCTCGGCAGCCCACAATTTGCAGGCCACAATCGACAGGATGCCGGTGCCACAACCGCAGTCGAGCACCCGTTTGCCTTTCAAATCCATGCCAAGCATTTCCGATACTATCATCTGCGTGGTTTGATGGGTGCCCGTGCCAAAGGCCTGACGCGCCGCAATCCTCACCACGACGTCGTAAGCAGTTCCCTCTGCTGAAACGTTACCTGCTTCACCCTCTTTACCATCTGTGAGTTCAGAATCTCCATGAACTCCAGAACTCAAAAGCTCACTCCGATTGGCATCTACAATGAGCACCTTATGGCAAACGTCGATCGGGTCGAAGCCTGCCTGCTCCCACGTCTCATTCCAGTCCTTGTTCTCTGCCTTCGACAGCGTGTAGGAGATATGAACGTCGGGCAGCAGAAAGTCTGACAAACTGTCATCCAGCACTGATTTGTTCAACAGCCCCTCCTGCACGTAGGCCCGCAGGCCGTTGGGCGTATCCTCAAATGACTCGAAACCCGCATCGCCAGCAGCATCGGCGAGCAGGTCGCGCGCCGTCTGAAGCAGGTCATGGTTACCCTCAATGACGAAGGTTGCTACCAAATAATCCATCTATCGTATAAATTTTACTGCAAAATTAAAAAAAATAGGGAAAAACCTACCACCACTTAGGGTTTTTCCTTAAATTTGCATGAAGTTAGGTATTAATTTTGCAGCAATAAAAATATAGAAACTATCAATTAAAGATAAGGAGTAAAACTATGAAAAAGTTATTGATGCTTTTGGTTTTGGCGAGTGCAATGCCATTGGCCTCTATGGCTCAGGACGATGACGTCTATTTCACTCCAAGCAAGGCCCCGAAAGAGGTTAAGAAGGCAGAGAAGCCGACTTACTACTCGGGTTCCAACCGCGATGTGGACGAATACAACCGTCGTGGCCAGCTCAACAGCTGGTACCAGAAGATAGGCTCAGACAGTTTAGGCAACGACATCATCACTTTCCAGGGCGGTCCGGGTGTCTATCCTGACTCTGTCTATGGTGACACGGCCTACGTGTATCCCGGCAGTGCCCGTTTCAGCAACGATGACGACTACACCTACACACGCAGGATGTCGCGCTGGGATGGCTACTACGACCCATGGTTCTACAGCAACTATTACTATGGCCCATGGCGTTATGGTTGGTACGACCCTTGGTATGACCCATGGTATTACGGCTATACCGGTTGGTATGACCCATGGTATTATGGCTACGGCGGCTGGTACAGTCCCTGGTATTACGGCTATCGCTGGGGCTATCCCTACTATGGCGGATGGTACGGTCCGTACTGGGGCGGTGGCTATGTGGCTTACCGCGGTGGTCGCAACTCCGGCGGCTACACGGGTACACGCACCTGGAGCAGCGGCAGAGACTATGGCAACAGCGGAACACGCACGTGGAGCGGCAATGGCTCTGAGCGGTATCCCTCGAGAGGTGTGAACCGCACAAATACATTTGGCTCACGCATTGACAACAACCGTACGTACTCGTCGCCCGCCAACACCCGCTCCTATAGCGGCAGTAGCAGCTTCGGCGGCTTCTCAGGTGGAGGTCACATTGGCGGTGGCGGTTTCTCCGGTGGAGGTAGTTTTGGCGGCGGTCATGCAGTTGGCGGCTTCTCCGGCGGCGGCCATTTCGGCGGAAGACGCTGATGTTGCTAACGGAATGCAATTTCAATATTGTTGTATTACACCATATTAAATTAAATTTCTTCAACTATGAATGTTAAATATATTCTTTTGGCAGCTGGCGCGCTGATGGCGCTGCCTATGGCTGCCCAGGAGACATATCAAGATACAAAGCTCGTTGAGAATGAGCTCAACGGTACCGCCCGCTATGTAGGCATGGGTGGGGCCATGGAGGCTCTTGGTGCCGACATCTCCACCATGCAGACCAACCCGGCTGGTATTGGCTTGTTCCGTAAGTCGCAGTTTACGCTCTCAGGTGGATTTGTGTCACAGTCGGATGTGCACAATCCACTACGTTACCAAAACGCCCAAATCAAGATTGACGGCGATGCCACCAAGGCAAGTTTCGACCAGGTTGGCTTTGTCTGGGCTATGAAAAACGGCCACAGCTCTTTTCTCAACTTTGGCTTCAACTACCACAAGAGCCGCAACTTCGACCAAATTCTGACCACGGCCAACCTGCTCAACAAGGCTTCGCTCAATAAGCTCTCTGCCTTGAAGTATAATGAGGGACTTTCGGGAAATGGCAGCATGGCGTGGAATGGCGTTGACGATGCCTATGCGCAGCTTATCAAGCCTCAGGATGTTTCAGGTAAATCACTGATGGATTACTACAATGGCAGCATGTTCCTTTTCGGCCAGTGCCAGTACGGTTACATCGGCGAATACGACTTCAACATCAGCGGTAATATCAACGACCGCATCTTCCTCGGCGTAACATTTGGCATTCACGATGTCAACTATCGCAGCAACAAATACTATACGGAGGATTTGGAGAAAGTGAACAACGAGGACCTTCAATCGAACAACTGGGAATCGTTGCGCATTGACGGAACTGGCTACGACATCAAGCTTGGAGCCATCTTCCGTCCGATAGCCGACTCTCCGTTCCGCATTGGTCTCTATGTCAATACGCCGGTCTTCTACGACCTTACGCAGCGCAGCTCGCTTGAGGTGAATCTCACGCAGCCTCAATCCAACAACAGACAGTCAAGCACGAACGGTGGAGCGTACGACTTCAAGGTATATACCCCGTGGAAGTTTGGTGTCAGCCTCGGCCATACTGTCGGAGACTATCTTGCTTTGGGAGCAACCTATGAGTATTCTGATTATAAACATATTGACAACCGCATAAATGAAGGTTCACAATATGATCCGTGGACTGATTCCTTCTACGACGACAGCAGCTCAGACGATGAGATGAACCAAGACACCAAGCTGAACCTTAAAGGAGTACATACGGTGAAATTAGGCGTCGAGGTGAAGCCCGTACCGGCTTTCGCCATCCGCGCTGGCTACAATTATGTCTCACCGCAGTTTAATAAGGGGGCTTTCCGTGACGGCAGTATCCAGTCTCCGGGCGTGGGTTATGCTACATCAGCCGACTATACAAACTGGAAGGCTACGCATCGCGCAACACTCGGCATTGGCTACACCATAAGCAACTTCTTCCTTGATGCAGCCTATCAGTATTCGGCAACCAGTGGTGATTTCTATCCTTTCATGCCGTATGAAAATAAAAATAATGCCGAATATAACAACGTTGCAGACGCAACGAAGGTGAATTTCCACCGTCATCAGGTACTGTTCACCCTCGGTTACAAATTCTGATAGTTAATCTTGCATTCACTATAAAAGCCCTGTTCCATAAAGCAATATGGAGCAGGGCTTTTAATTGTTTGGGGATAAGCGCTATCTTCGTCTTTTCTTGAAGAAATACTGCCCCTTATGCAGTGTTTGGTTGCCGTATTCTATCGCATGGTGCGGACAATGGTGGTAGCAGGCGAAGCAAGCCAGACAAGAATCGTCATGCTTCCACGCAGGCTCCTTGCCGAGGCCACCGATGACGTTCTGCGTTGGGCATACATCGGCGCAGATGCCACACTTCACGCACTTGGCGCTATCCACGCGGAAAGGCTTGTCAGTGATGAGATAACGCGTGAAGAAACCACCGAGGAAGCGCGAGTTGAGGCGCGGCCAGTGACCGATGACCAAATCCGTAGCCTGTTGCCGCTGAAGGATGAGGTCGGTGAACTGCTTCAGCTTGTCCTCCGCCTTCCGTTTCTTCTCCATCTCCTTGGCCTCGGGATCCACCTCGAAGAAAGGCAGTCCGACATACGACTCCGGCATGATGAGCGAGAAGGCGGCGTCGAGCTGCAATCCGCGTTTGCCGAGGTCCTGCCGAAGGATGTCGATGGTCTCACCGATGTTGTCGCCAGCGGTACAGACAGCGTAGAGATAATGCCCCTTCGGCGGCAGCGGCATCAGTTCGATGAAACGCCGCACAATCTGCGGCGGCCGCCAACCGTGTACTGGGAAGCACAATCCGATGCGCTCGCCCTCCTTCAACTGCAGCATCTGCGAAGGCTCAACAGCGGCGTCTGACTGAAGTGCCGTCTGTTGCCCTTCCGTCTGTTGATCTGCCGTCTCCCCTCCGCGAGCCTCATTCGCCCGCAACCAATCGGGAATGAAGACGAGCTGCTCACCCGTCTTTTGGGCCAGATACTGTGCGGCCCACTCCGTATTGCCAGTGCCTGAAAGATAAAATATCATGGTTCTGTCCGTTTGTCTTGCATTTGGTTGATATTATCGCAGCAGCCCACTATCATGTTTCGTATCTGCGCGATACGCGCCTTGGCCTCAGGCTGATAGCGCCGGTAATAGACCAGCGCCGACTGCAGGTCGTCGAGGGCCGACAGCCACTGCTGCTGTTGGGTGCGGATGACCCCACGCTGGAAATAAGCCTCCGCCTTCTCGTTGTCGTGGCAAAGTACCAGCAGAGAGTCATAGGCCGCAGCCGCCTCGTCCAACTGCCCCAACTGCTGATGGGCATCGGCATTGGCGCGATAGTAAACCGACCGCTCCGACGGCGAGAAAGCCGTAAGCTGCGGCAGCACCTCGTCAAAGATCCGTGTCGCATGCCGCTGGTCACCGTCATAGTAATAGCATAGCGCCGTATAAGCCCTGAACCGAGGATTGAGCCGATAGAGGCTGTCGAGACGCGCAAAATAAAGTAGCGCCTCATGGTATTTGCCACTCTGGAAATAGTCGATGGCAATACCCAAATCCTTGGCATCCTCCTTGTTTGGTCTTGCGGCAAAACTGGCAGCCGATAGGCTGAGGAGGCTCAAGATGAGGATGATACAACGCTTCAACTTCAATGAATCTTATTGTTTTAGCGTAATGGTCCGCCAGCGCTTCGACCCGCTTACCGCGTATAGAAGTCGATAACCGCGCGGATGGCTTGCTGACAAGCGGGGCAGAAGTCAGGGTATTCGTTGGTGCGCATGCGGCAGTCGGGGTAAGCCCGGTAGACGCCTTTCAGCGTGTAGCCGGCGCCCTCGTAGAAGCCCGCTTTCGGATCCTTGCCAATGAGGTTCTCCCACTTGCCGTGGAAGTTGACCTTCGTCGTGATGTTCTTCTCCCACGGCTCAACATCGGCCGGATACATCGGCACCTGCTCCTCCTCGTAGGCATACTCATCTGCCAGTCCGGCGAAGCTGTGGCCGAACTCGTGAACGACAACAGGGCGGAAGTTCTTGTGGTGGGTCATCGAGAGGTTGTAGCTGTTGAGGATGCCTCCGCCGCCATACTCCGACGTATTGACCAAGACGATGATATGCTCGTAAGGAATGCCGGCGAGCCAATCGTGGAGATCCTTGAGGTGGAGCGTAGTGAGGTAGCGGTTGCTGTAGAAGGTATCGAAATGAGAGCTGAGCGCCGTGCGTTTCCACACATTCTTCGACGGATAGCTTGTACCCGACTCCTCCGACGGCGACTCCACGGCGACGATGTTGAAGCGGTCGCGCATGCTCTTGAACGGCTCGTAAGAGAAGAGGTACCCCATGGCCTTGCGCGCATCTTCGAGGAACGTGCCCATCTCTTCGGGGCGGTAACCCTCGGCCACGTAAGCAATGCGGATGCAGCGCGAGGTGTCGGCGGCCGTCTGCAGGGTGACGTAAGGCGTCACGTGGCTGTTGCCGATGGGGCGTATCAGGATGTCATTGGGCACCACCATGTGGGTGAGCGACGCCATCACCTCGCGGCGGTTGTTGCGCAGGTCAACGGTGACGTCGACCGTATCCTTCGGCATCGGCACCAGGAATACATTCTCAAAGCTCTTCGTCGCGGTCTGGGCCTCGGGGTAAGACAGCCACTCCTGAAACAGCGTAGAGAAGGAATTGCGGTAGATGACCTGCCCCGAGCGGTGGTCGCGCACCGTAATCTGACCGTTGCCCTCCATCGGCACCTCACTCAGCCGCTGCCGTTTGCCATACCACCGCGGCTCAGTCAACAACTCGTCAACGGCAATATGCTGCTCTTTGACGTTACCCGAAAAGACATAGTCGATGCGCAGCGTCTTGTCTACGAACCAGCGGTTGAAGTCCTGCGCCGACAGGGAGAGGCCGATGCAAAGCAGGGCCAATACCATCATCAAATGCTTCTTATCCATGTGTTTACCTTACTTTAAGTTGCTGGCCCACGCTGAGATTATCATCCAGCTGCATGTGGTTCATCTTGTAGAGATTCTTCACCCTGATGCCGTACAGCTGCGCGATGGAGTGCATGCTCTCGCCCTCCTTCACGATGTGCGGCTTGCCTTTGAACGACTTGTTGGCGCGCTTCTGCTTCTTCATCAGGTAGATAATCTCGCCGGCCTGCAGCGGGTCGTGCTTGTCGTGCTCATTGTATTTTGCCAACTTCCGCTCCGATACACCCGTCTCCTTCGAGAGGCTCTTGAACGTATCGCCTTCACGCACTACGATGTAGTAGTTCTTGTTGCATTTATGAATCGGGTGGTAGCCTGTCGGCGCTGCCATGTGGTTGCGCGCATCGTAGCGGTCGGCCATGAAGCGGTCGTAGCCTTTGGCGTTGTCGTATTTGTAAAGCTCATACAGTTCGATGATGCCGATGAGCTTCTGCGCGTAGTTGGGGTTGGTGGCGTAGCCGCAGGCCTTAAGCCCGTAGGCCCATCCGCGGTAATCGTTGCTGCTGAGGTTGAACAACCGGGCATAGCGCTGGTTGCCCCTCAGAAAGCGGCTGTGGTCCTCGTAGCTGTCTTTGGCGCTGTCGTAGGCCCGGAAACATTCGTTGTTGTAATCGTCGTCGGCATTGATTGATCGCCCACGCCAACCGTGGCATTTGATGCCGAAGTGGTTGTTGCCGACCGTAGCCAACCGGCTCCGGCCCGCATTGCTCTCAAACACGCCTTGCGCCAGCGTGATGCTTGCGGGGATGTGGTAGCGCACCATCTGCTCAATGGCTAAGTCGGAAAATTGATTGAAATACAACTCATAAGCTTCAATCTTCCGCATCTGAGCCAACGTCGGCATGGTGCAGAGGAAGGTAAAAACGAGGATAAATATACAGCTTAGCTTACGCATGATTGTCAATGATTGAACGCTTTATCGAAAAAAGGTTGCACCGAAGCCGAAGCCCAAGTACAACCTTTTCAGAGGTGCGTGGCGGAGTCGAACCGCCTTGAGTGGTTTTGCAGACCAGTACCTAACCGTTCGGACAACGCACCGTGCCCTTATTTGCGGCTGCAAAGTTAGCGATAATATTTTATTCTGCCAAAAACTATAAGGCTTTTTTTGAAAAAAGATGAATTTACGCCATTGAAGCAACCTTTTTGGCAGAACCGATGGAAATATCGTTATTTTTGTGTAAGTTTGCAGAATAAATAGCAATTTGAGTGTACAACGATAATGAAGAAAACACTTAGAACTGTACTTTTTGCGCTGCTGACGCTCCTCTGCGCCTCGGCTTGGGGTCAGGCCTCGGGCGTGCAGAAGAAATACAAGGTAAAGAAAAAGGACACCATCTATGGCATTGCCCACAAATACGACCTCACCATTGACGAGTTGCTCAACGCCAATCCGGAGATGAAAGCCGAAGGCTATTCGCTCAAGGCGGGCGACTACGTGCTCATCCCCTACCCGACTACGGCCAAAGGCGCGAAGGGCTCAGCCGGCTATTCATCAGCGAAATCGGCCACACAGGGCGCGCTGCAAGGCAAGCACCTCAGCGTCGGCGTGCTGCTGCCGCTCCACAACAACGACGGCGATGGCCGACGGATGACCGAATACTACCGCGGACTGCTCATGGCTTGCGACAGCTTGAGGGCTGAGGGCCTTTCGGTCGACATCCACGCGTGGAATGTCAACATCGACAGCGACATCACCCAGTTTATGCCCTCGTTGGCTGGCGCCCGCTGCGACGTCGTCTTCGGTCCGCTTTATTCGAAGCAGGTGCGTGGCTTGGCCGAATTCTGCAAAGCCAGAGACATCAAGATGGTCATTCCCTTCTCCATCTCGGGTGACGACGTATCGCTCTACACACAGATTTTCCAAGTGTATCAAACCGATAACCGCTTGTACAACAGCGCCATCGAGAGTTTTCTCAAGACCTTCCCCAAGGCGCACCCCGTCTTCGTCGACTGCAACGACAAGACATCGAAGAAGGGATCCTTCACCTTCAGTCTGCGTATGCGCCTCGAGAGTAACAACATCAAATACGGCATCACCAACGTATCGAGCTCCGACGACGCCTTCGCCCGCCAGTTCAGCGCCACAGAGCCTAACGTTGTCATCCTCAACAGCGCACGCTCACCCGAACTTACGCAGGTGCTCAACAAGCTCGCCATTCTCAAGGCCACGCACCCGGAGCTGCGTCTCACGCTCTTCGGCTACACCGAATGGCTGATGTATCAGCAGCTCGACGAGGCAAAGTTCCATCAGTTCGACACCTACATTCCCTCCACCTTTTATTATAATCCTCTCGACAAGCGCACCGCAGCCCTCTGCCAGAGCTACGAGCGCTGGTTCCACACCCCGATGCAGCAAGCCCTTCCGCGCTTCGCCATCACCGGCTATGACCAGGGCCAGTTCTTCCTCCGGGGTATTGCCCGCTACGGCAAGGCATTCAAAGGCACCAGGGAGCAGAACCGCTACCATGCCCTGCAGTCGCCGCTGGCGTTTAAGCAAATCAGCACCGCGGGCATGCAGAATGACTATTTCCAACTGATACACTTCCTGCCCAACGGCAACATCGAGGCTTTATCCTATTAATTGAACAATGATCAGACCCATCCATAAGCTCATCGCCCTGACCCTGCTTCTGCTGCCGCTCACGGTGCAGGCGCAGATTGGCGAGCACCGCAACACGTTGTCGGTCGGCGTCAACAGCGGCTACAACCTCACCTCCATACGCTTCACGCCAAAGGTGGTGCAGTCGATGAAAGGCGGCATCAACGGCGGCCTCACCGTGAGATACACCGTTGAGAAATACTTCTCGACCATCGCCTCTATTCAAGCCGAAATCAACTACAGCCAACTCGGCTGGAAGGAGAACATCCAAGATGTCAACGACAACGCCGTCATCAACGCTACCACAGGCTTGGCTGAGCAATACGAGCGCACCATCAACTACGTGCAGATACCCTTCATGGCGCACCTCGCCTGGGGCCGCGAGAACAAGGGCATCAACTTCTTCGTCAATGCCGGACCGCAGTTGGGCATCTACCTCAGCGAGAGCACCAAGACCAACTTCGACTGGGCCAACCGCAATATGACCGACCGCGCCAATACCATCGTTGCCCAAGACACGATGAAGGTGGAGAATAAGTTTGACTACGGCATCGCTGCGGGCGCAGGCATCGAGTGGGCCATCCCCAAGGTGGGGCGCTTCACGCTCGAGGGCCGCTACTACTATGGACTCGGCAATATCTACGGCGACTCGAAGCGCGACTACTTCGCATCGAGCAACTTCGGCACCATCACCATCAAGCTCGGCTATCTGTTCGACATCACCCGATAGCCGCCATCACTACGCTATAATCAGATAACAATAACACAATAAATAGTATAAATCATGTTTGAAAACCAACCTAAAGGACTCTACGCGCTGGCGCTGGCCAATACCGGCGAGCGCTTCGGCTACTACACCATGCTGGCTATCTTCGTATTGTTTCTCCAAGCCAACTTCGGCTGGGGCGAGGGCTTAGCGGGTACAGTGTATGCCACCTTCCTCATGTTAGTCTACTTCCTCCCCATCGTCGGCGGCGCTGTTGCCGACCGCATCGGCTACGGCCGCTGTGTCACCATCGGCATCCTGGTGATGTTCCTCGGCTATCTGCTGCTTGCCATTCCCGCTGGCGCTGGCTCAGCCGCCATCGTCATCATGGCCACAGCCTTGCTCATGATCAGCATCGGCACCTCGCTCTTCAAAGGTAATCTGCAGGTGATGGTGGGCAAACTCTACGACGACCCGCAATACACCTCGCAGCGCGATGCCGGCTTCTCCATCTTCTATATGGCCATCAACATCGGCGCCCTCTTCGCTCCGACAGCCGCCACCAAGCTCCATGCGTGGGCAATGAACTCGCTGGGAGCCTCTGAGTCTACGGCTTACCACTATGCTTTCGGCGTAGCCTGCCTCTCACTCATCGTCTCCATCGCCATCTACTACGGCTTCCGCTGGACCTTCGCCAAGGTCGACAACACCGCGAAGAAGAAAGAGGCTGTTGAGGAGAAGGTGGTCGAGACCAAGCATGAGGAGACACCTGAAGATAAGGCCGACACCCACAGCCGCCTCGTGGCGCTGTTCCTCGTCTTCGCCGTCGTCATCTTCTTCTGGATGGCTTTCCATCAGAACGGCCTGACGCTCACCTACTTCGCACGCGACTTCACGCAGACTACCGCCACCGGCATCACCGGCATGCTCTTCGATGTAACCAATCTGTTGGCCGTCATCGTCGCCGTCTATGCCCTCTTCGCCCTCTTCCAGAGCAAGACCTCGACGGGTAAGACCATCGCCGGCGTCATCATCTTGGCGTGCGCCGCCTTCCTCGACTATAAGTATAACCTCTCGGCTCACGAGACCGTCAACGTCGAGGTGCCCCTCTTCCAGCAGTTCAACCCCTGCTTCGTCGTGATGCTTACGCCCGTCAGCATGGCCCTGTTCGGTTGGCTGGCTTCCAAGGGCAAGGAGCCGTCAGCACCGCGTAAGATTGGCTTCGGCATGCTCGTGGCCGGCATTGGCTACGTCATCATGATCATTGCCTCCATTGGACTGAAATACAGCTCCAGCTACCCCGCCGATGATCCGCAGCGCGTGAGCACGCTCTGGCTCGTCTCCACCTATTTGGTGCTGACCTTCGCCGAACTGCTCCTCTCGCCGATGGGCATCAGCTTCGTCAGTAAGGTGGCCCCGCAGAAGTATCAGGGCGTGATGATGGGTTGCTGGTTTGGCGCCACTGCCGTCGGCAACTTCCTCGTTCAGATTCCCGCCTATCTGTGGAACAATGTACCACTGACCGCAGTCTGGGGTGTATTGGTCGCCCTCTGTCTGGCCAGCTTCCTGTTCATCTTCTCGGTAATGAAGAAACTCGAAAAGGTCTGCTAAATGACTTACGCTATCCGGAAATCATCATGAAGAAAAATCTTTTAGCGATTATCTTACTGCTGACAGCCTGCGCCACGTTTGCCCAAAAGCGGGAGTTCCGCGGCGCGTGGATGCAGGTGATCAACGGTCAATACAATGGTCTTTCCACAGCGGCAATGCAGCAGAAACTCGCTCATCAGCTCGACGTGCTTCAGGCTGACGGCGTCAACGCCATCATCTTCCAGGTGCGCCCCGAGTGCGATGCGCTCTACGCCAGCAGCATAGAGCCGTGGAGCCGCTTCCTCACCGGTCGTCAGGGGCAGCGCCCCGACCCCTACTGGGATCCGTTGCAGTGGATGGTGGAACAGTGCCACAAGCGTGGCATGGAGCTACACGCGTGGATTAACCCCTACCGCGCTAAGATGGGGTCAACGACGCTGGCGCCCAACCACATTGCTGCGCAGCACCCTGAGCGCGTGTTCAGCTACGGCAACCAACTCATTCTCAACCCTGCACTGAAGGAGAACCGCGACTACATCTGCCGCGTGGCCGACGACATCGTGAGCCGCTACGACATCGACGGCCTCCACATCGACGACTATTTCTACCCCTACCCCAACGGCGAGGCGATTCCCGACGAGGCTTACTTCAAAGCCGATCCGCGTGGCTTCAGGAATATTGCCGACTGGCGCCGCGACAACGTCAATCTATTTGTCAAACAACTTTATGAGACGGTTCACGCGCGCAAGCCTTGGGTGAAGGTGGGTATCTCGCCCTTCGGCATCTACCGCAACCAGCGCAATGACCCGAAGAACGGCAGCGCCACCACTGGGCTGCAGAACTACGACGACCTCTACGCCGACGTTTTGCTGTGGATTAGCAACGGCTGGCTGGATTATTGTGCGCCACAGCTCTATTGGGAGATTGGCAATAAGGCCGCCGACTATGAGACGCTGATCAAATGGTGGAACCGCTTTGCCGCCAACCGTCCGCTCTTCATTGGTGAGAGCATCGAGCGCACGGTGAAGTACCCCGACCCCGCCAATCCCAACAGCAACCAGATGCCCGCCAAGCACCGTCTGCACCAGAGCTTGCCCAATGTTGAGGGCACCGTTCTGTGGTATGCCGACGCCGCTGTGCAAAACCTTGGCAACTACGGCACCGTCTTACGCAACAGTTACTGGCGCTACCCTGCCCTGCAGCCGCTGATGCCGTTTATCGACCACAAGGCCCCGAAGAAGCCACGTAAGGTAAAGGTCATCGGCACCGAAGACGGCCCCGTGTTGTTCTGGACTGCACCCAAGGGTAAGAAATGGAGCGATGAAGCGGTGAAATACGTCGTCTATCGTTTCGACAAAGGCGACCGCAGCGACCTCAGCGATCCGTCAAAGATTGTCGCCATTACTACCAACACCTTCTATCGCTTGACCGCAGGCAATGGCGCTGCAGCAACTTATGCAGTGACCGCCCTCGACCGCATGTCGAACGAAAGCAAGGCTAAGCGGGTGAGGGTGAAATAAATCTTATCTAATTTAGCAAGCAATATTTACCAAAGCGGAGCAGTTGCGGCAAAACGTCCACAAGTCGAAGGAAATAGAAGTACCCCCATAATATTCAGGTGGTGCGAGCAATACCCGACTATCGTTTCGCCGCAACCGCTCCGCGGTTGATTAACCTTTGTCTGCTACTTTTTACTGTCAATCTCCTATTTCCTTACCTTATTATTTGCGCCTTTAATGCCAGCACCATGCTCGGTCACCACACGGTAACTATTCATCCATTTACAAAAAATCAAGAATATAAGGCGCACCCGATAATGTCCGTAGGGAACGATAACTTTGGCATCCTAATTTCTATCTCACGCTGATGGCGCTGATTTCACTGATGCAGCATTGTGGCGCAGCGGATAAAGTCCGTGGAGGTATGCAATCTTGGTGGCAGTGTAGTGGCCGGCCTGGTGCCGGCCACCAACCCTTGGTATGGCATTATCCCCGCACATCAGCACAATTATCGTAAGCGCAGTATGGGTTCTCACGCAGATAATGCAGCTCTCACTGATGAAAGTCTCTGTGCTGTCAGCGAAATCTGCGTGAACTAAAAAAGGCGGATGCGCTTACGCAGATCTCGCAGATGGAGATAAGTCCGCAACACCGGCGGCTGGTGGCCGGCACCAGGCCGGCCACTACACTGCCACCAGTGGCGTACATCTCCACAGGGTTTGTCGGGTGCGCCTGGATTTCACCCAGACAGCACAGGTGCTGCATCCCCAAAATCGGCGTAATCGGCGTGAGAAATAAGTTGCGACAGCAACCCATGTACAGTTGGCCCGGTACAGACGCATCCACAGGGTTTATCGGGTGCGCCGAATATAAATGGTTGAATAGTTACACCACACGATTGAATTGTTAAAAAATAGGAAATAAGCGGACAAAATCGTGTTCTAGTTTTTGCTTGTTTGAGAGAAGCCAATACGACAGACTTTCGATGAAATTACCTCAAAACAGGGTTCAAACCAACGTTTTTACCTCATCCATCTACAATAAACAGCCTATCCAACGGCCCTAAACCACACATCTAACTGCGATAAGTATCTGATCGCATCGCGATACCATAGCGATCGCACCGCGATAAGTATCTGATCGCACCGCGATACCATAGCTATCGCACCATCATAGCATAACTATCGCACTGCGATAGGTATCGAATGACGATGGCAAAGAAGGCAACTGAAAACGCAATTCGGGTGTCGTTATACTTAACAAACTGATTTCCAACCGTTTAAGAAAATACTCCTTAATTCGCTCCAGATTGCGTTATTTGGAGCCAAGGACGACCTTGGACGCAACGACGGCCGTCTCCATGTTAAAAAAACGCCAAAAAACTTGACACACAATAGCGCGCCATTGCTTTGGCAATAGTTGTTAGTGGCCGGCACAAGGCACGGCCACTACACTAATATCCGGGAAAGGCGCTATTGCCCTAATCTTCCGAGAACTCTTTGATGCGCTGCTCTTCCGACAACTTGCAGACCAGCAACTTGCCGTCATGCTCAGCTACGATGTAGCCGTCGAGGCCCTGCACGACGACCTTCTCCTCGTCAAGCGCATGAATGATGCAGTTTCGCGTCTCGTAAGTCTTAACGTTCGGACCGATGCAACTGTTGCCATAGACATCGCGCTTGGTCTGCATCAGCAGAGAGCCCCACGTGCCCAGGTCGCTCCAACCGAAGTCGGCCGGACAGACGAAAATCTCCTCAGCCTTCTCCAAGACAGCATAGTCGATTGAGATGTTGTCGCAGTCGGGGTAGACGCTCTCGATGGCGGCCTGCTCCTCGGCAGTACCCATCACGCCGAGCAGACGCTCAAAGATGTTGTTGATGCGCGGGGCATAGATGCGCAGGGCATTGACAATGGTCTCAACGCTCCAAATGAAGATGCCCGCATTCCAAAAATAATTGTTCTCGCTGATGTAGCGCGTCGCCGTAGCCAAGTCGGGCTTCTCGCGGAAGGAGTCTACGCGGTAGATTTCGCGGTTGCGTGGCGAACTGCTCGTCAGATCGGCTTGGATATAGCCATAGCCGGTCTCAGGGCGGTTGGGTTTGATGCCGATAGTGAGGATGGCATCGGTCTCAGCTGTGAACTTCAGACTCTGCTTGATGATACGCTGAAACTCATTGATGTCCAACACCACATGGTCGCTCGGGGAAACGACGATATTGGCCTTTGGATCCTTGGCCTTGATACGCCAACTGACGTAGGCAATGCACGGCGCCGTATTGCGGCGGCAGGGTTCCTGAAGAATGTTGCCGCGAGGAATGTCGGGCAGCTGCTCGGCCACTATATCGGCATACCGCTTATTGGTCACTACCCAAATATTCTCAACGGGGCAGATGCCCTTGAATCGGTCAACCGTCATCTGTATCAACGTGCGGCCGACACCTAAGACGTCAATAAACTGCTTGGGGCGCTCGGTGGTACTCATTGGCCAGAATCTACTGCCAACGCCACCCGCCATAATCACCAAGTGCTGATGCGAATCGCTCATACGCTTTTCCTATAAAGAATTAATAGGTGCAAAAATAAAGAAAAAATCGATTTAAGCCAACATTGTTACCGAAAAATATTAATTTTGGCATGTAATTAGCCTATGCAAAGGCATAAGCGCCCCTAAAAAAGATAGTTTTGTATGGATTATCAGCTGATTATTGTAGCCATCATCGTTGCCGCTTGTCTGGTCTATGCAGGCATCCGCATCCGCCAGGCGCTCCGGGTGAAGCCGGGCGATCCCTGCTACGGTTGCGCATTGAAAGACGCGTGCAAAAAAAACAAGAGCAAGGACTGCAAGCCCTTGCTCCATGCGAATGTTAATGATGCTCAGGCACGACGGCCAGATAAACAACGTCGTGATCGGTGAGGTTCTCCATGTAATGGCTGTGCCCCATCGGACAATAGTGGCACTGACCGGCATGACACACCTCAACATTGCCGTCGTAGTGGCAGGTGAGGGTGCCGCTGATGACAAACACCATCTCGCAGTTGCCCTCGTGGGTATGCAAGCCACTCGAAGCACCCGGGCGCAAGGTGGAATACATAATCTTCACGCGGTCGTCAACAAAGTTGCGTGTATCCAGTTTACCCTTGCCACCCTTGAAGCCCTCAAGATGAGCTTCAGCAATCTTCTCAAAATCGATAATCATAATATCAGAATTTAATAATCAATTACTGCCATTAGCCGATAGTTTTTCCACCTCATCCAGCCATAGCCTTGACGTGGCGTCGGAAGGCATACGCCAGTCGCCGCGCGGACTGAGGCTGACCGAGCCCACCTTCGGACCATCGGGCAGACAAGAGCGCTTGAACTGCTGGTTGAAGAAACGGCGGCAGAACGTCTTGAACCAATGCAGAATGGTCTCATCGTCGTAGTGACCGGCGTCAGGATAAGCGGCTTGCGTCGATTCGAAAGCCTTGCGCGCCAAGAGGAAGATTTTCCTCGGACTGAACCCATGGCGCAGGAAGTGGTAGAGGAAGAAGTCGTGTAGCTCATAGGGGCCCACGAGGTCCTCGGTCTTCTGTTTGATGTTGCCGTTGTCGTCGGCGGGAATAAGCTCCGGTGAGATGGGCGTATCGATGATATCGTAAAGCGTGGCCGACGACTGTCCGTCAACGCTCTTGGCTACAAACTGCACGAGATATTTGATGAGGGTCTTGGGGATGGAGGCATTGACGCCATACATCGACATGTGGTCGCCGTTGTAGGTGGCCCAACCCAAGGCCAGCTCCGACAAGTCGCCGGTACCGATGACCATGCCGCCGAGCTTGTTGGCAAGATCCATGAGAATCTGCGTACGCTCGCGTGCCTGCGAGTTCTCGTAGGTGACATCCATCGTCTGCGGGTCCTGACCAATGTCTTCGAAATGCTGCATCACGCTCTTGCTGATATTGATCTCGCGCACCGAGACGCCGAGCGACTGCATGAGCGACAGCGCATTCTCATGCGTACGACCAGTGGTGCCGAAACCGGGCATGGTCACGCCAATGATGCCCTTGCGGTTGAGTCCGAGCTTGTCGAAGGTCTTAACGCAGACAAGCAACGCCAGCGTGGAGTCCAAGCCACCGCTGATGCCGATGACCACGGTATTGCAATGGGTGTGGACAAGACGCTTGGCCAAGCCCATCACCTGTATGCTGAAGATTTCGTTGCAGGAGGCTTCCATGTCCTCGCTTGTGGGAATGAACGGATGAGGATTGACCGTACGCTCGAGCACGAAGTCGTTCAAGCTGACAGCCTCGGCGTCGTGGATGATGACCTCCTCCTGCAGCATGCGGCGCTGTGCATTGACAAACGTCGTATTGTTGCGGCGGTCGGCGCGCAGGCTTTCCACATCAATCTGAGCAAACATCAGTTGGCTGGACGTGGCGAAGCGCTCGCCTTCGGCCAACAGTTTTCCATTCTCATAGACAAGTGCATTGCCGCCATAAACCACATCCTGCGTACTCTCGCCGAAGCCCGCGCCACTGTAGATGTAGCCACACATCGTGCGGGCACTCTGCTGCGCCAACAGGCTCTTGAGGTAAGCGTGCTTGCCGATGAGCTCGTCGCTGGCCGAGAGGTTGAAGATGAGGTCGGCACCGGCAAGGGCGAGGTGGTTGCTGGGCGGCGTAGGAGCCCACACATCCTCGCAGATTTCGATGCCGAATAAGGCACCGTCGATGGTGCGGAAAAGTTGTGGTGAAGCCGTCATCATGACAGGGTGGCCTGCATAGCGGATGGTCTGCGGACGAAGATCCTGCGAAGAGGCGAACCACCGCTTCTCATAGAACTCGCTGTAGTTGGGCAGAAAGGTCTTCGGCACGATGCCTAAAATCTTGCCCTGCTGAAAGACGACAGCGCAGTTCAACAGCAAATCGCCCACCACAACCGGTGCACCGACGATGCTGATGATGTTCAGCTGGCGACTGAACTCAAGCAGTTGCATGACGCAGTTCTCAGCCGCATCGAGGAGCAACTGCTGGCGGAACAGGTCCTGACAGGTGTAACCCGTAATGCTCAGTTCGGGGAAGACGATGATCTCTGCCTTCTGCCCTTCAGCCTGGGCAATGAGCGACTCCATCTCCTTGATGTTTTGCCCACAGTCGGCAACACTCACGACGGGCACTGCACATGCCACCTTAATGATTCCGTACTTCATAGTTCAAGCGTTGTTTGATGGTTTATTTAATGGTCACCTGCGTGGCGCCGTAACCGTATTCCTGAAACGAGGCATCCTGATAGGTGTAAGTCTTATATTTGTAAGTAATCTCGTTGATGATGGCGCGCCGCAATACGCCGGCTCCCTTGCCATGGATGAAGATGAGCTTCTGTCCTTTCTTACCAGCGTATTGTTTGAGCGTATCGCGGAAGACTTTCAACTGATACTCCAAGATGTCGCCAGGTCCGAGTCCTGCGGTGGAGTCGAGCAACGCATCGGCATGAAGGTCGACGACGATGGCATCGTCCAATCCACGGTGGCGCTGATAAGGCGAATGCTTGGGATTGCCCTTGCTCTGGTCGTTGGTGTAGCGACGCTCGAGCGCCTCCCTGCGGTTGTCATCGATATTATTGGCGGATGGCGCAGGCTTATACATCTCCTGCTTCAACTGCCGCGCATCAACCACCAAAGGGCGAGTGACGCGGTCATTCTCCACGATGGTATAAAGCAGCACTGGCACCTCGAAGAAGGGCGTATCCTCGAAGGTGTGAACCTTGTAGAACTTCAGCGGTTCCAAACGGAACTGCACGCTCACGGGGTCCTTGACCAAGAAAGGTTTGTCGCGCTTATACGCCAGCAACTGAACGGTGACGCGCCCCACCTGATTGATGGCCGCGGTATCTTCCAACTCCTCGATAAACACCTTGGTGTTGGGCTCGGCCTCACCCTGCGCCTTCAGTGAGCAACTGTTGCCCTCGGTGACGAGGCAGGCGTATTGTAGATAATAGTTGCTGTCATTTACGAAATAAGCCTCGAAATGGGGATGATTGATGCTGTTGTCGGTCATCGGTACAAAAGCGAGGTAAGCCGACAGCTTATTGCCGCCGCTGCGCTCCTCGGCCTGCGGACGAAAGGTCACCTCCTTATTGAGGTCAACGGTGTCGGGCTGCGACATGTCGACGGCATCATCCATACCCTCCTGCATCATCGCCTTCACCGAGCGGTTGCCACGCTGCAGCGGAGTCTCTGTGGCTTTCTGCTCCATAGCCGCTGAACGGCGGTTGATGACGTTGGCTGTGGAGTAATCCTCCTGATTGACCACCACTACCTCGTTGATGGGAGTAGGTATCTGGAAGCCGTCCTCGTCTTCCACCAACACGATATTCTTTCCCTGAAATCCGGCAACGCGACCGCCGCCGGTCTCTGAGAGGAACTTTACTTTATCTCCTATTTTCATGTGAGTGAGTTCTTGAGTTTATGAGTTTAGAAGTTCTTGAGTTTATGAGTCTTGAGTTTTTGAGCCTTTGACTTGGCAATCTATTTAGATAAGCTCAAGGCATCAGGAGGCAAGAGTCGCCATAGCTCAGGAAACGGAAGTCGTGAGACAACGCGTAGTCATAGACCTTGCGCCAATCACCCTTGAGGAAGGCACTGACCAAGAGCAACAGCGTGCTTTTGGGCTGATGGAAATTGGTCACGAGCAGCTTCACTATCTTATAGTCATAGCCCGGCGCAATGATGATCTGTGTCGAGGTATGGAGCGCCTCTAAGTTGTTGGCGTCGAGGTAATCGAGGATATGTTGAATTGACTCGGCCACGCTGACGGGTTTGCCCTCAACGAGCACCAGACCCTCGTCGTTGTGGGGCAAGTCGTAGGGCTCCCATTGGTTGACGTGCAGGTCGGCTTCACTGGCAGCTGGATTCTGGGCGAGTTTTACACCTATATAATATAGACTCTCCAACGTGCGCACGCTCGTGGTGCCTACGGCCACCGCCTTGCAGTCATGCTGCAGCAGCAACTCGAAGGTGCGGCGGTGAACGACAATATATTCCGAGTGCATGTTGTGGCCCGCAATCTCCTCTGTCTTCACGGGTTTGAACGTTCCGGCGCCCACATGCAGCGTCACCTCATTGCGGACGATACCCTTGGCGTCGAGGTCAGCCAGCACCTGGTCGGTAAAATGGAGTCCGGCGGTAGGCGCGGCCACACTGCCTTTAATCTTAGAGTAAACCGTCTGATAGGTCGTCTTATCGCTCTCCTCAGTCTTGCGGTTGAGGTAAGGTGGAATGGGGAGTTCGCCAACGGCATCAAGCAGCTCTGCAAAGGTCACCTTGTCGTCATTCCATTGGAAGTCAACCCAATAATTGGTGCCGCCACTCTTCATGGTCGTCTTATCGCGGTCGAGTGAGGCCGTGAGCGTGACCATCTTGCCCTTGACCTCTACATCGCGGCTGAGGATGCCTTCTTTCCACTTCTTCAGATTGCCGATCATCGTCAGCCAACTGCAGTGGCCGGTTGACTGAAACATGCGTTCGTAGTCGGCAGGTGCTGCAGGCTCCATGAGGAAGACCTCGATGAGTGCGCCCGTCTCTTTGCGGAAATGAAGACGAGCTTGTATGACTCGAGTATTGTTGAATACCATCAGCATGCCCGGCTTCAGATAATTGGGCAGATGGTAGAAAACATCCTCACTCACAGCGCCCTTGTTGTAGACAAGCAACTTGCTGTGGTCACGCTGCTTGAGGGGAAACTTGGCGATGCGCTCGTCAGGCAGCGGATAATCGTAATCGTTGATTGATATATGTTTCGTATCCATGATCATAATGCGTTTCAAGGGGTGCAGACTTTAAATGCTTTAAGCAAAGACGTTGGCCATGGCGATAATTACCGCAACAGCCACCGTAAGCACCAGCAACTGCATCACCACATCGATGTCGACACGGCTGTAGCCCGTTGAGGTGTATTGCGTTGAGATATAGTTGAGCCGAGGGCTAATCTTGAAGTAAATCTTCCAGTAAGCCAGATAGACGATGAAGCTGGCCAATGCGCCCTCAAAGAGTCCGACGACAACATCGGAAGGGAAGTGGACGCCAAGATAGAGGCGCGTCCAAGCGTTGAGCAGTGACCAGCAGACGAGAGTAATGCTCAACAACCGGTCTCTGACCAAGAGGCAGAAGAACACGGCCACGGCCATTGTATTGGCAGAGTGAGCCGAGAAAAAGCTGAAGTCGGAATGCAGCGTGCCCGAGACGAGCGAGAGCTGGTCGGCTATCGTCGGGTCGTTGCAGGGGCGAAGACGGCCAACGAGCGGCTTGACCAACATATCGTCAATGCCGCCCGACAGCAAATAGCAGCACAATACGCTGCCTACAACGAGAAGGATTTGAGCCATCGTCTCATTGTTTTTCACAACCAGATAGAAGAGGCCCAGATACATTGGTATCCAAATCCAACCCGATGTAAGGAGCGGCACCAGGCTGTCGAGAAACAAGGAGTGGCCGCTGTTGAACCACAACAGCAAATCTTTATCCAGTGCTATGACACTCATCAGACCCATGCGCAACACCCTTTAAATCAATTCAATACTCGTAGACTTTATCCATCCTTCTCTGCCATCGGCCAGTCGGATACCCTTCCAGCCCTTCATTCCGTTGTCGGTGATGTCGACGCGGGTGCCCTCATGCAAGACGAAGGCGTCGGTAGCATTGTTGACCGGCGACTGCTTCACCACGACCGACGGCGACATGATGATGGCACCACAGCGGTTCTCAAGCGCCGACTTCTGCTGAGAGGCAAACAGGGTGGTCAGCAGAAAGACAAAGAGCAATGCCAAGCCCCCGAAGAAGCCGGTCTTACGCAGTGCCACGCGTGAGGCAAAGAGGTAGACCAACGCCAACAGCAGCGCCAAGATGATGGAGACCACGCTGATGTGGGCCCACGTATCAACGCTCGCCAGATTGATGAGGCTCTTATACCACGTGACGAAGATGATCTCGTTTTCGGGCGTTATTTTGTCGATGGTCTTGGAGTTGGCAAACTGAAGGTTGAAGCGAATATCCTTGTCGCCGGGTGCCAAGAGCAACGCACGCTCGTAGCAAAGAATAGCCTTGGCGATGTTATCGGAGCGATAGTAGGCATTGCCAAGATTATAATATAAATCAGCCGAGACGCCTTGCTTCAACAGCGTCGTGTAGTCGGCAATGGCCTGCTGGTAGTTGCCCTTGCGGTAGCAGTCGTCAGCGTTCTGCTTAGTGATGGCAGCAGCGCCCTGCGGCAGCAACAGCAGCAAGGCAAGCATCATCAGTTGCAAGCCACGCCAAAGGCTTATCTTATATTTTCTTTCCACTTTCATTTCCGTTTCTTTTTGTTCATCACATCCTCAATCTCCATGATTGCCGTCATGGCGTATTGGAAGGTCTTCTCCATATTGCCGGAGCTATCGCCGGGTGCATAACGCTCAAACTCGCATTCGTCGAGTGCGGCAATAAACTTATCGATGCACTCGTCGGGTACACCGTGCGAACCCAGCTCCCCCTTGATATTCTCACGCGAGAGCTTCTCTACGGGCATGTTGAGCTTATAGCCGACATAGCCCCAAAGGGCGCGCAGCACCTCATCGTAGAACTCGGCTGACTGGTGCTTGAACATCAGCTGGCTGGCTTTCTTCAGGCGCTTGCGGGCAATCTTTGTAGCCCTCTTCTCACGCATCTTCACGATGTTGGCGTTGTCGAGCGCACGCTTACGGAAGACGATGAACAGCACCACAAAGGCCGTCAGCAACAGGGCGATGGTAATCCAGTAAGCAGCACTGCCGTAGAAGAAGTCGTCGACCTGATGCACCGTAGAGTTGCCTGTCTTGATGTCGTGTATATCATTGTCCTTGAGCGAGGCGAACGATTCCGATGAACCCTTATCTCCACCGGGCAACACATTCACCTCAAAGGGCTTCGTCTTGATGGTCTTGTAAGCATTAGCATCGGTATCGTAGTAAGTGAACGACACCGCGGGAATGGTGTATTTACCCTGATTGCGAGGCACAAAGAGGAAGTCATAAACCATGTTGCCGCCTACGCCCGTATTGGTGAGCTTCGTCTTATCGGTGACCTTGGGATCGTATTTGTCGAAGTCCTTAGGAAGGTTGACCACCGGCTGCTTGATGAGCTTCAGATTGCCGGTACCGCCAACGACGACGCGCATCGTGATAGGGTCGCCAGCCCTCACCTCGGCCTTATTGAGTTGAGCCGAGATATTGAACTTACCCACACCACCGGAAAAATCCTTTGGTTTGGCCGGCAGCGGGTCTACTTGAATATCTACACCGGGGGCTACGATGTTGCGCTTCACCTCGACATAACCGGAGCCGCCATTGAGGAAGGCCTCGAAGGGATCCACATTTCGGTTCTCCTCGACAACGATGCCCTTGAAGGTGATGGAAGGTATCTTGAGCTTGCCGGTCATCTGCGGATACATCAGATACTGACTCCACGTCACCGCACGATAAGCGCGGCCGTTGACATTCTCCACATGGAAGCTCTTTTGCTGCGGCAGGGGTATCTCCTGCGAGTGGAAGCCCGTCAAATCAGGCATCTTACCCTCGAGCTGCGACAAGTCGACCAGCGTATATACCTTATAGGTCAGCAGCACCGGCTCTTGCTCATGCACCCGATGCTTGTTGGCGGTTACCTTGATAAAGAGGTCCTTACCCGTGATGGGGCTGCCCGCCGAGCGCAAATGCGGCTCATCGGCGTAGTCATCCTGATGCATCTTCGGCGCACCACCCGTATTGCGCGCACGCCCCGACACCGTTACCTTAACGGCACGCGAGGATACGTGATGCCCGTTGACGATGGCATGGGCAGGAGGAATGGTGTAGGTACCATTCCTGTCGGCGTAAAGCGTATACGTAAAGGTAATCGACGAGGAGCTCGATGTGTGGCCATTCATCATCTGGAAGCTCGACTGCTCCGACCTGTATGGACCAGCAATCAACTCGAGTCCGCTGGGTATGGCGCCAGCGCGGAAATTGTCTACATCTTGGGTATTGATGGTGTAAGCGAGTCGAAAGTTCTCACCCGCCGACACCCGTGAAGGCACCGAGACGCTGATTTGCGCCATCGCCGCACCCACACTGCCCATGAAGCAGCAAACAAGTAATAATATATGAAGTAAACGTTGTCTCATCTTTCTGTCGTCTGAATGAAATCCGTCGTTAAGCCTTTACCAGTTCTTCTCAAGGCGGCGGCGCTGAGGCTGCACCTTGTTGCGGTTCAACCGCTGCTGCGTAGCCTTCTCTTCTTGCTCGGCATAGTTGAGCAGCTGTTCGGCATTGTCCTTGCTCATCTTCTCGTTGTCGGGCTTGGGCTGTTGCTTCTGCTGGTCTTTCTGCTGATTCTTCTTGTTGTCTTGTTTCTTATCGTTTTGCTTTTGTTTTTTCTTCTGCTGTTGATTATTCTTGTTATCTTGCTTTTGCTTCTTCTGCTGACGCTTGCAAAGCACGAGGTTGTAGCGCGTCTCGTTGTCTGAGGGGTTGTTTCTCAGACTCTCCTCATAAGCCTGTATGGCTTCTGCGAAAAGCTGGTGCTTCTGGCAGGCTACGCCAATGTTGTGGTAAACCATGGCCTTGCGCATCTTGGCAGTCTCAGTCCTACCGGCATTCTGAAACTGCACCACGGCGGCACTGTCTTTCTGCTGCATCAGCAGGGCGCAACCGAGGTTGTACATCGCCTGCGGATTGCGCGGATTCTTAGCCAGCGCCTTACGGTATTCAATCTCTGCCTTAGCGTAGTTCTGCTGCCGGTAGAGACGGTTGCCGCTGCGGATGAAGTTGCGGTCACTTTGCGCCATGACCGTCTGCACTCCGACAAGCGCCAGCAACACGACACCTATATATTTTAACCAATTCATTGTTATTATCCGCCTCATCATTTCGTTTTTTGCTTTTTGTTGAACAGCCTCAGCGACTTGAGCTTCGGATTTCTTACCTCCAACACACAGACCTCGATGATGAGCAAGATGATGGCCAACAGACCAAAGGCCTGGAACTGTTCGTCATACTGGCTGTAGATGACCGAATCGGTTTCACCCTTCTGCAGTTTCGTCAACTGGTCGTTGAGCTCTTCCTGCGCATCTGAGGTGTTGTCGACGTGGATATACACGCCGCTACCCGCCTGCGCCACCTGACGGCACATCTGCTCGTTGAGCGCCGACATCACCGTCTGACCGGAGGCATCCTTCAGATAGACGCCGTTGCCCATGGGAATGGGAGCGCCCTTGGGACTGCCCACGCCAAGGATAAACACGTTGATGCCTTTCTTCTTGGCTTCAGCGGCGGCCTCCAAGGCTCCACCCTCGTGATCCTCGCCATCGGTGATGACAATAATGGCGCGCCCCACCTTTTCCTGCTGGGTGAAGCTCTGCATAGCCACCTTGATGGCATCGCCGATATTGGTGCCCTGCGTCTGAATGAGCGAGGGGTCGATATTCTGCAGGAACATCTTAGCCGACACATAGTCACTCGTGATGGGCAACTGCACGAAGGCATCGCCGGCAAACACCACGAGACCTATCTTATCATTGGTGAAATGGTCGACCATATCCTCCACGAGCATCTTGCTCTTATCCAAGCGGCTGGGCACCACGTCCTCAGCGCGCATGGAGTTGGAGATATCCATACAGATGATGGCCTCGATGCCATTGCGCTTCTCGTGGGAGATACGACTGCCCATCTGCGGGCGTGCCAACATCAGCACAAGTACTGCCAAGGCACCATTGAGCAGCCAGAACTTGACCGACGGACGATAGCGCGACACATCGGGCATGAGCTGACGCAGCAAAGCGGGGTCGCCAAACTTCCGCAAGGCGGAGCGACGACGGCGCCAGGTGACGAAGCGTATCACTGCCATCAGCGGGATGAGCAGCAGCAGCCACAGATATATGGGATCTTCAAATCTTAACATAATCAACTCTCGGTTTCACGATGGTTACATTTACGCCACACTCTCGACTATTCGGGGATGCGGCGCAGCACCGTATTGCGCAGCAGCAACTCGAGCAACAGACAAAGCACAGCGGCGAGGGCAAAGGGCTGGTAAGCCTCGTAGCGCTTGGAGAACTTCTTGACATCCATCTTGGTCTTCTCCAGTTTGTCGATGTCGCGGTAAATCTGCTTCAGCTGCGCGGTGTTGGTAGCGCGGTAGAAGTTGCCGTCGGTGGTGGCGGCAATATCGCTCAGCGTCTTGGTGTCGATGTCGACGGGAATGTTGACATACTGCACCGTACCTCCGACGGGCATCGGATAAGGCGCCACCTTATTGGTTCCCACCGCAATGGTGTAGACTCTGATGCCCAACGAATGGGCTATCTGAGCGGCGGTCATCGGTGAGATGTCGCCCATATTGTTGCTACCGTCAGTAAGCAGGATGACGACCTTGCTCTTGGCTTTCGACGTCTTCAGTCGGGTGATGGCATTGGCCAGCCCCATACCAATGGCGGTGCCGTCTTGTATGATGCCGCGGGCAGCGATATCCGTCCGCACGTTTTGCAGCAGATTGAGCAGCGACGCATGGTCGGTGGTCATGGGGCACTGCGTGAAGGCCTCACCCGCAAAGATGGTCAGACCAATGTTGTCGTTGGGTCGGCCGGAGATGAACTCTGCGGCCACATCCTTTGCAGCCTCAATACGGTTGGGCTTCAAGTCCTCAGCCAGCATGGAGGTGGACACATCCATCGCCAGCATGATGTCGATGCCCTCAACGGTCTTGCTTCCCCAGGAGTTGTGGGTCTGAGGCCGCGCCAACACCACGACGATGAGCGTGAAGGTGATGCAGCGCAACAGCATAGGCATGTCGAGCAGCCTCACCCGCCAGCTCTTCGGCGCCGTGAGATAAGCGCGTGTGTCGCTCATCCTGAGGGTCGGCTCACTGCCCTTTCGCTTGAGGAAATACCACAGCACATAGGGAATGAGCAAGAGCAGCAGCAGAAAATATTGACTATTTACAAACTCCATTTCAATCTATTCATTTATAGGTGGCCCCGGTCACGACAGCAACAGATAAACGTTGTAGACGACATACACGAGCAAGGCCACAATGATGACACCAATGCCATAGAGCAGCGTCTTGATGGTGATGCGGCTCGTACGCTCGCGTTTCTCGTCGTCGCTGAGCTGCGGCACGATGCGCTCCTCCACATTCTGACCCTCCTGCTTGGTCTCGTCGATGAAGTTGACGGCATTGACCAGGTTGAGGTCGTTCTCATTGAGCAGTGTGGAGTATTTAGCAAACTTCACGAGGTCGGCAGTGCGGAAGAGTTCACGCAGTTCGTCAATCATCTTCTGGTCACCGGTCTGCCTCAGTTGGTCGATAATCTGGTCGGAGGTCATTTCCATGGCGTTGAAACCGAAACGCTCCTGAATGTATTGGCGCAGGGTGTCGGTGAGCTGTGTGTAGTAAGCCTTCTGATCCTCGCTCGACGGCAGGCGTTCGGCCTTGATCTTCTCGATGGCGTTGAGCGCACGCTGATGGGGAGGAACATGGCGGACGATGCGTATCTTGGTGATAATCGGTTTATTCTCACGCAGCCGCAGATAGAGGTAGAAGCCCACCAAACCGAGGGCGACCATCAGCAACGACAGCCAGAAGTAAGGCGCCCACTCCGACCACTCGAAGGGATTGTCCTGCACGTCTTTCGGCGGGAAGAACTGGTTGGGGTGCAGCGTATCGACATCCATCGTGATGACCTTCAGTGCCGATGTGGCACCCTGATAGGGCTTGCCGTTAACCCTCACCTTGAGCGCGGGGATGGCATAGAGCCGCTCGTCAAACGAAGTGATGGTATACATCCGGCTCACCTGCAGGTTATTGCCCTCCTTGCCAATGGTGTCGGCAGGGGCTATCTCGACAATCTCCACGCCAGGGGTGACATACTGACGCGCTTTCAGCTTAGGCCACTGCAGGCGCGAGCCTTCGGGCATGGTCACCCGCAGCGTCAGATGGGCCTGCTCACCGACTAAGATGCCGATGGAGTCAACGAGTTGCTCTACCGTCACCTGAGCGTGGCCGAGCAATCCATTGACGAGCAGAAGCGCGGTCAATATATAGCGTAACTTTATCTTCATCAATCTTATAAATTATAAAGACATTTCTCAAGACTACTCCCGAGCCACCCTCATGCCCGCTGCCTGAACAGCAGCATCAGCGCTTTGGCGAAGTCCTCATTGGTGGCCACCGACGTCCAGTCAACCTTGCTCTTGGCAAACGTTTCCTTCAGATACTGCTCGCGGCTGAGCCAATACTGGGTGTGGGCGCGGCGCAGACGCTTGTCGGCAGTGTCGATATACATCTCATGGCCGCTCTCGGCGTCACGCACCTTCATCAGGCCGATGTTGGGCAACTGCTTAGCGCGCTGGTCATACACCTGTATGGCGACGATGTCGTGCTTGCGGTTGGCAATCTCCATCTCCTGCAGGAAGTCCTTATTGTCGTAGAAGTCGCTGATAACGAACGAAGTACAACGCCGTTTCATCATACGTGTGAGGAAAGCGGTAGCCATGCCCACGTCGGTCTTGTGACTCTCGGGCTGGAAGTCGAGCAGCTCACGGATGATATAGAGGATGTGGCGGCGCCCCTTCTTTGGCGGGATATACTTCTCGATGCGGTCGGAAAAGAAGATGACACCAATCTTATCGTTATTCTGAATAGCTGAGAAAGCGATGGTGGCCGCAATCTCGGTCACCATGTCGCGCTTGGTCTGCCTCGTAGTGCCAAAGTCGAGAGAACCCGACACATCGATGAGCAGCATCACCGTCAGCTCACGCTCCTCTTCAAAGATTTTGACGTAAGGGCGATGAAAACGCGCTGTGACATTCCAGTCGATGTCGCGCACGTCGTCGCCGAACTGATATTCCCTCACCTCGGCAAACTCCATGCCCTTGCCCTTGAAGGCAGAGTGGTATTGGCCGGCGAAGATATTCTGACTCAGTCCGCGCGTCTTGATCTCTATCTTCCTTACCTTTTTTAAAATCTCCGAAGTATCCATTAAGGAACCTCCACCTTGTTGATGATTTTACTGACAATCTCCTCGCTGGTCATGTTGGCAGCCTCGGCCTCGTAGCTCAGTCCAATGCGGTGACGCATCACGTCGTGGGCCACAGCACGCACGTCCTCGGGCACCACATAGCCGCGGTGCTTAATGAAGGCATAGGCGCGGGAGGCCTTGGCGAGGTTGATGCTCGCACGCGGTGAACCGCCGAAGGTAATCATGTCTTTCAGCTCCTTCAAACCATAGCGGTCGGGGTAACGGGAGGCGAAGACGATGTCAGCGATATACTGCGCAATCTTGTCGTCGATATACACCTGATTGACCACCTCACGGGCCTTCAATATCTCGTCGGCAGAGGTCACAGGCTTCACCTCGGGCATGTGGCCCTGAATGTTCTCGCGGATAATCTGCTTTTCCTCGTCAATCGTGGGATAGTCGATGACCACCTTAAGCATGAAACGGTCGACCTGAGCCTCGGGCAACTGATAGGTGCCTTCCTGCTCAATGGGGTTCTGCGTTGCCATCACAAGGAAAGGATTGGGCAGCTTGAACGTATTCTCACCGATGGTGACCTGATGCTCCTGCATGGCTTCAAGCAGTGCGCTCTGCACCTTGGCGGGAGCACGGTTGATCTCATCGGCCAGCACGAAGTTGGCAAACACGGGGCCCTTCTTCACATGGAAGCTCTCGTCTTTCTGAGAATAGATCAAGGTACCGATGACGTCGGCCGGAAGCAAGTCGGGGGTGAATTGGATGCGCGAGAAATCGGCATCAATGAGCTGAGCCAAAGTCTTGATGGCTAACGTCTTGGCTAAGCCAGGAACGCCCTCAAGAAGGATATGGCCGTCGCTGAGCAGTGAGATGAGCAAGGAGTCGATAAGGTGACGCTGGCCAACGATAACTTGGTTCATGCCATTCACCAGGTTAGTGACAAATCCGCTCTGCTGCTCAATGAGCATATTCAGCTCGCGAATATCTACTGATTCTGCCATAATATTCTTGTATTTTGCATTATTTTTTCAGACTGCAAAAATACAACATTCTCGGTAGAGCGGGGAAAATAGCCAACTAAATAATATTAAAAAGGCTCTTATTATGTATATTTTAAGATAGTTTATAGAGGAAGTCCAGAAGTCGTAACTACTCAGTCTCTTATTTAGGCATGCCAAATCCTGAATGACTTTTTCTTAGCCATTCTCAGCAAAGAGTTCATCGAAGAAGTTCTCCTTTGGAGCCATGTCGGAGACAAGCTTGTAGAGTG
>Ga0256404_1002979_pt1 | contig 35853 bp, 27 predicted proteins | sample RumenRJG_01DNA_FD_185990 | JGI IMG/M metagenome (GOLD analysis project Ga0256404, IMG submission 185990) | Bovine rumen microbial communities from Lethbridge, Alberta, Canada - RJG_01 | ecosystem: Host-associated > Mammals > Digestive system > Stomach > Rumen | place: Canada: Alberta | collected... | reverse complement strand
CCGCCGCGGTGCCCAGCTGCCGCGACACAAGTTGTCCCAGCTCGTCGTAGGTGTTCGCGGCCAGCTGCACCGCCGCCGCGCCGTCGTGCGAGAGCGATGCCGTGAGCAGCCGCTCCATGTTGTCGTAGGTGTAGCAGTACACGTCGGTGAGCGTGGTGTCGGCTGTGGTGTGCACGTGCATCACCTGCAGCGGCTTGCCTGTGAACGAGAGGCGGCAGTAGGTGTGGTCCGCGCCGCCCAGCGTGTTGGTCTCATGCGTCTGGATGACATTGCCGTGGTGGTCATAGTAGAGCGAGCGCACCAGCATGGCGCTGTCGCCCAGCACGCGCGTGGCCGTGCCGGTGAGCATCCCCCGCGCCATCAGCCATGGCACCTCATCCAACGAGTCCACACCGTTACTGACAGGAGCCCTGTACATCTTGTCATATCCTTCCATTGCCACATAGTTAAGTGAGTCTCCAAAATTTGTAAAGTTAGCCAAGAAGTCGTAGTTGTCATAATAATAGGCCAGATTGACTGTCATGTTATCAACAAGTCCGGTTTCTGACTCATAGCCCAAAGGATGGGACGCAGATGGTTCGACCGTGACCGACAGGCATGAAATGTCAATTACGTTTCCCGCAGCTATAGTGCCAAGTAATGCTTTACGGCCAAAGTTATCGTGAAGTAACACTGACCAGATGCCTTTGCCTCGCAGCTTCCCATCTTGAGCAAACACAAGGCGTCCGTCTTTGTCGTACAACATTAGCATGGGTTCTGCACCTGGGATCTTCTTGTATATGCAACGGTTGTGCCCGTCATAAGTGTACACGTAGCACAGCTGTTGAACAACCATACTGTTTTGGGCATTCCAACGCTGGTTGGCATTTGTGAACTCTGGGCTGGCCTTTGGTGGAATGACATAGCGTAAGTTGCCGGCATTATCATATACATAATAGGTGTCAATGGATGTTTCACCCAAGTATGAACGTTGTAACAGTGTCTGCCCATACATGTCGGAGAACATGTCTGACACTTTTCCATCCTCATCTGTTGTCCTGACCACATCCAACTCTCCAGGTGCATAAGTTCCAGAGATTTCAAACGAGACCCCATCAGCGGCTATCTGATAACGGATGCAATGATTGGTCGAGTGATCATTGAACAAATATTCTGTCGTGACCGACTTGTTGTTGTCGTGCCAGTCCTCGCCAGCACCTGTCAAGGACACTGGTCTGCCCAAGGGAGAATGTTCATATTTTTTTAGGCTATAAGGATTCGAGTCAACATACAGCAATTCGGCGGCAGACCGTATTGCCTGCGGTGCAAACGATGAATCCCGGTCTGGTAAAGAAACTGGATTCCATAAGACAGAGTCACGACCCAACAGGTCGAATTCTCCGAACGTCACCCTGCTCTTGTCGCCGTAGTAATGTTTGTCTACAGTCTGATTGAGCCTGCCTAATCCATCATAATACTCGATGCTTGTGATAAATGATGTATCACTTGTATACGTATTTGTCAAGACATAGTTGTCAGTGTTGACATTAGAATAGCATAAAAGCCAATGTTGCAACACACACAATAAAACAATATGTCGAGATACAAGTCTCATACATGGAGCATTATGGGATAGTCACTCGTTTCGTTTCTGTGTCATTGTCGCTAGCGACGTGCAGCAGGTAGTTACCTGTGGGCAGTTGGCTGGTGCTTATCACACCTTGCCATGCGCCGCCTTGCACATTGCCGCCTGTCGTTGACCACACACGGCCCTGAATGTCGCTCAGGACAGCGGTCACATCGGTGCCTTCACTGCCGCTGACGCAGACGGCAACCTGTCCGTCGCCCACGTTCACAGTCAGACGTTCGCCCAGTGGAGGGACGTTGCCACTATTATCGGCATAGCCTGTTGCCGGATCATTTGAGTGACGTGGCGCGTTATGCCGGGGCTGCACCACATCGCCCAGTGCCAACTCCTGCACATCAGGTGTACACAGGTAGGTGGCGCGGGTCTGCTGCCGCAGTTCACCCTGCGCATAGAACGTACTGGACACGTTCTCGGCCACTGGGTAGCGATGCTTGGGCGAGAACCAGCGGTCGGTCATCTCGACATGCCGCAACAGACTGTCCTGGACGGCGCTGATGGGTGCGTCGGTCAATTCCGGGCTGACCCTCACCTTACCGTCGGTCACCTCCCGCACCAGCAATGCGTCGGCAATCGTGTCATTGGGCAGGATGAGCGTGCCCTGCCGCATCAGTTGCACCGTATGGGTGCCGGCCATGTCCACGGCATGGTTGCCGCTGTATTTGCCATGAAAGTAATAGAGGGTGGCTACACTGTCGCCGATTGCCATGGTGGGCAACCAAGCGACCGGGCTGATGGAGTCGCGCATGCCCAGCAGCGGGTTCTCGTAGCCGAGCCAGAGCAGCGTGTCGCCTCTCATCTGATATGTGTATTGGTTGCCTCGCTCGATGCGCACCAGCACCGTGTCGCCCAGGTTGAGCCACTGCATCGTGTGCTCATGACCCGTCTCGATGGCATGGCTGAAGTCCCAGACGGCACTGTCGGCCTCCGCCGCCACAAACACATACTGTGCTTTCACCACGCGGTCGCCGTCTTGCGGCCAATGGATGCTGCTGGTTTGTGCAATTGACGACTGTACGCAGGTCATCATAATAATGCACACAAACAAGTATGTCGGGTTTGGCATGGCTTTATTAATACAGAAACGAACAATAATATTACGTTCTCTTGCGTATCTGGAACTTGGTCAATCGTCGGCGTCGTCCTCGGTGAACATATCGGCGGCTTTGCCCTTGAGGCGCTGCCAGAAGCTGGTCTTCTTGGGCTTCTTGTCCTTCTTTATGGGCTCGTCGGGCTGGGGAGTGGGCTGCGGTGTGGCAGGCCGGGTGGGTTCCACCTGGAATCCGTCGTCATAGTTGCGGCGTGTGATGCAGGTCTCGCCGGACTGGATTTCGGCTGCGGCCTTGGCCAGCAGGCAGAATGCCTCGATATACTCGGCCCGGTTAAAGCTGTGGTTGAGGATGTTGAGCGACTGTGGATAGTGGCCCATGCGCACGGTGAGTTTGGTGGCTTCCTCGAGTTTCTTGGCCAGTCCTTGCAGTTGCGAGCCTCCGCCGATGAGCACGATAGTGCGGATGTCGTCGGCGGTCATGCCGGCCAGGTTGAGCTGGTTCTTGATGTTGGCGATGATCTCGCGGTTGCGCGCTGCGATGAAGTTGGCGGCCTCGCTGCTGTTGACACCCTCGATGACGATGTTGTCGACACCCTGTTCAAGCGGGTTGTTGATGTTCTTCTTGACGCGTTCGGCGGTGTCCTCGAGCACGCTCAGACCGTTGCTGATGTCGCGTGTGATGTTGCGTCCGCCCAGGGGCAGGGTCTGCAGGTAGGCCAGCGAGCCGTCCTTGTAGATGCTCACTGTGGTGGTCTCGGCTCCCAGGTCGACGAGCATGCAGCCCAGCCGCTCGCTGTCGGTGAGCACAAACTCGCCCACAGCCAGCGGTGTGACGAGATAGTCCTTGACGTTGATGCCAAAGCTCATGACGCGTGTCAGGTTCTGCTTGATGGTGGGCTTGGCGACGATGAGGTTGGCCTTGATTTTGATGCTCGAGCCCACGACACCCACGGGGTCGGCGGTGACGTTCTTGTCGACCAGGAAGGTGCGCGGCACCACGGCGATGGTCTCGAAGTTCTTGATGGGGTTGCGGCTGGCGTCGCGGATGATGGCTGCGATGGTGTCGGTCGAGATGGCCTTGCTGGCGTCGAGGCTGCGGTTGACCTCGCTCACCTCGCTGTGCAGCGATCGTCCGCTCACGCCGATGTAGACTTGCGTGACGTCGCCTCCCACCTGGTCCTCGATGTTCTTGATGATGCGGTTGATGGCGGCCTTGACGTTCTCAACGTTCTGTACGCACCCATAGCGGACGCAGTTGCTGAGCCGCTCCTCGACCAAGTGGCTCACACTCACCATGCCGGTGGGCGACTTTTCGGCCACAGCACCCACAATCTTGCTGGACCCGATTTCAAATGCTACGATATACTGGTTCTTGTCCATGATGATATGATGTTATGTTTGTTTTTTTGTTGATTGACTAGATGTTCTAGATTGACTAGATGTTCTAGATTATCTGGAGTTTTGCTTCTTGTCTTTTGTGTCTTGTTTCTTCTTGTCTTTTGTGTCTTGCTTCTTCTTGTCGTCGATGGCCAGGGTGTGGCGGTTGTCGTCGACGGCGATGGTCTGCAGGTCGGGAGCCGGCTCGTCGAAGGCTGTGTCGTAGGTCATCTCGACCTTGACAGCCTTCTGGCGGCGTGTGGCCACGACCTGGTGGTCCCACTTGACCGAGATGGTGTCGTAGTTGTCCCAACCTTTGGCAGGCATGACCTTGCGGTAGAAGAGCATGAGTTTTCGGAACTTGGCCTCATAGTCTGTTGCGCTGCCCATGTTGACGACGTGGCCGTGGATGGCGGGCGTGATGAAGATGTTGTCGCTGTCGCGCATGGTGTACATCGTCACGAGCGAGCGCAGCAGCGAGTCGCTCTCGACATACTCGACCATGGGCAGCAGCCTGGTGGCGGGATACTGCAGGGTGAAGTGCCCCTGCACGACGGGCACGTCGGCATGGTAGCTGGCGGTTGCCGCCATGCGTTTGCCGTGGCGGTTGACATAGTAGCTCTGGTCGCCGTCAAACACGCGCAGCACGGGCACGAGCTGGCTGGCGCGGATCATGAGCACACCGCCGGTGGCCTTGACGCACTCGGCCTTCTCGAGATACTCCGACCGCAGCAGCGCCTGCTCGATGCGGCTGGCGTCGATTTGCCACATCGGTTTTCCCACGACCTTAAAGCCCAGCTTGGCCAGCTCGGCAATGACCCCCTGTGGGGTGACAAACTGTGTGCTGTCGGCATTGTCGATGGTGACCTCGACACGCTGGCACAGCTCGTCGGCAGCCTTGCCGCGCGCCCAGAAGATGCCCCACAGCAGCAGTGCCGCCATGACGAGCAAGATGGTGTTTTGAATGATCCGTTTCAACTTATCTTAGTAGTAATGTAGTGAAGTAGTGTTGCAGTTGAGCCTATACTTGATTGTTGTGGTTTATTCCTATCAGCCCGCAGGCCGGTGGGCAATTATGTTAAGCCCGAAGGCTGTCAGTCCGCAGGCCGGGGTGCAGTCTTGTTAAGCCCGAAGGGCTGTCGGACCACGACCGGGTTGCAGTCTTGTTAAGCCCGAAGGGCTGTCGGACCACGAGCCGGGTTGCAGTCTTGTTAAGCCCGAAGGGCTGTCAGACCACAGGCCGGGTTGCAGTCTTGTTAAGCCCGAAGGGCTGTCAGACCACAGGCCGGGTTGCATTCTTGTTAAGCCCGAAGGGCTGTCAGACCATAGGCCGGGGTGGAGCGATAGCGGAACCCCGGTTGGTGCCCAAAGCTGTGCAAGCCCTGAAAGGGCGGCAGAGTCAATCACTAAATGCATATCGTTCGTCATATTCTATTCCATAAGCTTCAAGAAACATCTTGTACTCTTCAGCAAACGTCCGCTTCTGGTGATGGACTTTTTGATTGCGGATATAATTGACCGATTTGTCTAAAAGGCTGGGGCTTACCGAGAATGCCCCATAACCACTTTGCCACGAGAATCCGCCATAATAAGCATTGAGGCTTTTTATCCATTTGCTGCTTTCGGCCTTGATCGTTCGTGTGAAATCGGCAATGCTCATGCTCTTGGGCAGCGAAGCAAGTATGTGCAAATGATCAGGCATTCCGCCAATCTCAATGGGGATGCCATCGAGGCGTTTGATTATTCCGCCAACGTATGCAAAGACACGGTTAAGGTCTTCGGGCAATATCATTGTCCCCTTGACCTTGACATGGAAAATGATGTGTATGTCAATTTTTGTTAGCGAACTTGCCATGAGCCATTATTCGTTGTAGTGTTCTGCCGCCCTTTCAGGGCTTGAATGTTTGTTTTGTCCCTGTCACCGGGGTTCCGCTGTCGCTTCACCCCGGCCTGTGGTCTGTCAGCCCTTCGGGCTTTGTTGCCGCCGCCCTTTCAGGGCTTGAATGTTTGTTTTGTCCCTGTCACCGGGGTTCCGCTATCGCTTCACCCCGGCCTGTGGTCTGTCAGCCCTTCGGGCTTTGTTGCCGCCGCCTTTCGGGATGTGGTTTGCCGCCCTCGGGCCGGGTTGACGCCGCCCTTGGGGCTATGTTCTGCCGCCCTTGGGGCTATGTTCTGCCGCCCTTTCAGGGCTTGAATGTTTGTTTTGTCCCTGTTACCGGGGTTCCGCTGTCGCTTCACCCCGGCCTGTGGTCTGACAGCCCTTCGGGCTTTGTTGCCGCCGCCCTTGGGGCTGTGGTTTGCCGCCCTCGGGCCGGATTGCCGCCGCCCTTGGGGCTATGTTCTGCCGCCCTTTCAGGGCTTGAATGTTTGTTTTGTCCTTGTCACCGGGGTTGCGCAGTCGCTTCACCCCGGCCTGTGTTCTGCCAGCCCTTCGGGCTTGTTGCCGCCTCTCCTTCCGGGCTTGCTGCTTCTTCGGGCTTGTGGTTTCACACTGGGCTCAGTCGTTGAGGCCGCACAGCTGCTGGCGGATGGCGGGGAGCAGCCGGTCGATGTCGCCGGCCCCGACAGTCAACAAAACGTCAAAGTTAAGACTTTTGATTGATTCCACCAATTTTTCGCGCGCAATTATAGCTTTTTTAGCACATGTGAGGCGGTCGAGGATGATTTCGCTGGTCACGCCGGGGATGGGCAACTCGCGAGCAGGGTAGATGGGCAGCAGATAGACCTCGTCGGCCAGCGAGAGAGCCTGTGCAAACTCGGGTGCGAAGTCGCGCGTGCGGGTGTAGAGGTGCGGCTGGAAGATGACGCCCAGGCGACGGCCAGGATAGAGGTCGCGCACACTGGTGATGCTGGCGCGCAGCTCGTCGGGGTGGTGGGCATAGTCGTCAATCATCACGCGGCCGTGCTCGCCCGGCTCCTTGAGCCAGAACTCAAAGCGGCGCTTTGGGCCCTGGAACGAGGCGATGGCGCGGCGCATGTCGTCGGCACTGACCTCGGTCAGGCGGCAGGCGGCCATGGCTGCGATGGCGTTGTCGATGTTGATGTCGACGGGCACGCCCAGGCGGATGTCGGCGATGACCTCCCACGGTGTGACCAGGTCGAAGGTGATGTCGCCGTCGGCCTTGCGGATGTTGCTGGCATGGAAGTCGCCCTCGTGGCGGCTGTAGGTATAGACGCGCACGCCTGCCTGCGGGCGTGGCACGAGTTTCAGCCCGGTGTGGACGATGAGCGCGCCGTCAGGACGGATGAGCTCGGTGAAGTGGGCGAAGCTCTCAAGATAGGCCTGCTCGGTGCCATAGATGTCGAGGTGGTCGGGGTCGGTCGAGGTGATGACGGCTACCCAGGGCGTGAGCTGGTGAAACGAGCGGTCGAACTCGTCGGCCTCGATGACCGAGTAGGGGCTGTTGTCGCTCAGCAGGAAGTTGGTGCCATAGTTGCGCAGGATGCCGCCCAAAAATGCGTTGCATCCCGTGCCAGAATCGTGCAGGATGTGTGCCGCCATGCTCGATGTGGTGGTCTTGCCGTGTGTGCCGGCAAAGCACAGGGCCTGGCTGTGCTGGGTGACGATGCCCAGTGCCTTGGCGCGCTTGATGACCTCAAAGCCGCCATCGACAAACCATCGCAGCACGCGATGGTCGGCCGGCATGGCGGCGGTGTAGACCACCAGTGTCTGCTCGGGGTCGCGGCACCAGTCGGGGATGAGTGCCGGGTCGTCGCTGTAGTCGATGTGCACACCCTCGGCCTCAAGCTGGCGTGTGAGGTCGCTGGGGGTGCGGTCGTAGCCGGCCACGCGGCAGTGGCGTGCCAGGAAGTAGCGCTCGAGTGCGGCCATGCCGATGCCGCCCGCGCCGATAAAGTAGATGTTATTTTTCATTGTTCTGAGCTGTCAACTATAAACTATAAACGATTAACAGTTAATGATTTTCATGACCTCGTCGACGATGTGGGCGGCACTGTCGCGCAGTGCCATGGCGGCAACGTTCTCGGCCAGGGTCTTGAGCACGCCATCGTTGGTGACAGTGCGCAGCATGCAGTCGACCAGCTCGCCGGGCGCGTCGGCGTCGCGCACCATGATGGCGGCGTTGCGGCTGGCCAGTGCCTGGGCGTTCTTGGTCTGATGGTCCTCGGCGACGTTGGGCGACGGCACAAGGATGGCCGGACTCCCAGTGCCTGAATCTCGCTGATGCTGCTGGCTCCGGCGCGCGACACCACCAGGTCGGCGGCGCGATAGGCCATGTCCATGTTGCTGATAAAGTCGGTGCGCAGCACATTGGTCACGCCCGATGCGGCCAGGTCCTCCTCGCTGGTTCCGCGGTTGGTCTTTCCGGTCTGCCAGATGACCTGCACCTGGTCGGCAGCCTGTCCGATGCGCTCAAGGCCGGCACTGATGACGCGGTTGACACTGAGTGCCCCCAAGCTGCCTCCGATGATGAGGATGGTGCGCTTGTCGGGGTTCACGCCCATTGCGCGGCGTGCCTCCTGTTTTGTGGCTGTGCACTCGAGCAGGTTCTGTCGGATGGGGTTGCCTGTGAGCACGATGCGGTCGGCCGGGAAAAAGCGTTCCATGCCCTCGTAGGCCACACAGATGCAGCGCGCATCGGCCCCGAGTTGTTTGTTGGTCACTCCGGCGTATGAGTTCTGCTCTTGCAGCAGTGTGGGTATGCCCATGCGCTGTGCCGCCTTCAGTGTCGGTCCGCTGGCATATCCGCCCACGCCGATGGCGATGTCGGGCTTGAAGTCGCGGACGATGTCGCGGGCCATGCGCATGCTCTTGAGCAGGTGCCAAATCACCTTGAAATTACGCAGCATGTTGCGGCGGTCAAATCCCATCACGGGCAGGCCTTTGATCTCGTAACCCGCCGCGGGCACGCGTTCCATCTCCATGCGTCCCTCGGCGCCGACAAACAAGATTTGTGCCTCGGGCATGCGCCGCTTGATCTCGCTGGCTATTGACAGTGCGGGGAAGATGTGGCCGCCGGTGCCGCCCCCGCTGATGATAAACTTCTTCATATTCTTTTGTCTTTTATTCGATTGTTCGTTTGTTCGACTAATCGATTGATCGATCAATCGACTCATTTCCACACATTCTTGGGCAGAATCTGGGTGGGATTGACGGCATCGAGGCCCTCGGGCAGGACGGTGTCGTCCACCTTGTTGTTCTTGTTGTTGTAGTTGGCGATGGTGCGGCTCACGCTCAGCATCACGCCGAAGGCGATGCTGATGACGACAATGCTCGTGCCGCCCACCGAAATCAGGGGAAGCGGCTGTCCCGAGACGGGGAACACGCCCACGTTGATGGCCATGTGGAACAGTGCCTGCAGCGTGATGAACGACGCCATGCCGATGACCAGCAGGCTGGGCAGCACCCGCGTGCACCGCTGCACAATCATTGCCGCGCGCGCCAGCAGCCACAAGTAGAGCACCAGCACCAGCAGTCCCCCGATGAGTCCGGTCTCCTCGATGATGATCGAGTAGATATAGTCGCTGAAGGCTAGTGGCAGACGGCTGCATTCGCGCGAGTTGCCGATGCCCACCCCCTCGATGCCGCCATGCGCTTGTGCCATGCGCGAGAACATCTCCTGGTGATTCTTGCTTACGATGGGCCGGTAGACCAGCGAGTCGCTGTTCCACCAAGCCTTGAGGCGGTTGATCCAGGTCTCAGAGCGGCCAAAGTGCTTCGACTCGTTGTCGTTGTCGACCGTGACGGCGGCATTGCCCCCTTGCTGGGCGACAATCTCGGTCTGTGTCTCGGCCACGACGTTGTCGGTGCTGTCGTTGTGATGCTTGAGCAGGAAGAAGCCGCCGCCAATCACGGCGTAAGCCACGACCAGCAGGACAATCTTTTTGCCCTTGGCACCGCCGATGATGAGCATGGCCCCGCTGATGGACATCAGCAGCAACGTGTTGGTCATGCCGCTGCGAATCATCAGTCCGCCATAGACGGTCACCGTGGCGGCCGCGGCAATCATGCCTCCGGTCGAGATGTCACGGTTCTTCTGGCTCTTGGCCAGGATATAGGCCAGCAGGGTCACCACCGACAGTTTGGCCAGCTCGGCCGGCTGCAGCGTGACACCGCCGGGCAGTTTCATCACGCGTTGCGCGCCGTTGATCACGTCGCCGGCCACCATCACATAGATCAGGGTGAACACGGTGACGAAGGCCAGGCCAGGAATCATCAGATACAGAAACTTGCTGTCGTTGTAGTTCCAGCGGTGCAGCACAAACACGCACGCGGCACCCAGTCCCAAGAAGATGCACTGCTTGATGACTGGCGCATAGATGCTGCCGGTGGTGATCATGCGGCTCGACGCGCTGTAGCTCTCGACAACCGAGATGATGATGAGCGTGAAGTAGATGCCCCAAATCCAGGGGTCGCCATGCTTCTGCGCTATCTCGTTATATTTTGTCAACTTCTCTTCGGTCATGTAGGCTCGTCAAAAAAATGAAAGATGAGTAATAAATGATGGGGTGTGTCAGGCCAGGATGTTGCCTCGGTATTCTCAATTTGCTATAAGTTGTTGACACACTGCTTGAACTGGGTGCCGCGGTCCTCATAGCTCTTGAACAGGTCGAAGCTCGCGCAGCACGGCGACAGCAACACCGTGTCGCCGCTCTGAGCCAGCTCGTGGCACTTCTGGACACACTCGGCCATCGAGCCGGCGTCGGTCACCACCGGCACCTTGCCGTCGAAGAACGCGTGCAGCTTGGCATTGTCCACGCCCAGGCAGACGATGGCCTTGACCTTCTGGCGCACAAACTGCTCAATCTCGGTGTAGTCATTGCCCTTGTCCTTGCCGCCCAGAATCAGCACCACCGGGTCGCGCATGCTCTCCAGGGCATACCACGTCGAGTTGACATTGGTGGCCTTTGAGTCATTGATCCAGCGCACACCGTCCAGCGTGCGGACAAACTCCAGCCGGTGCTCCACGGCCTGGAAGTCGCCCAGCGCGCGGCGGATGATGTCGTTCTGGATGTGCAGCACACTGGCGCTGATGCTTGCCGCCATCGAGTTATAGAGGTTGTGCAGCCCCTGGATGGCCAGCTCGTCGGTGGGCATCGACCAGGGCTCGCCCAGGTCGACGGTCATCGTGCCGTCCTCGACCCATGCCGTGCAGCCGTCGTGGCTCTGGGCGCTGAAGGGCATCATCCGGGCCTCGGTGTGGATGTGGCGCAGCTGCTCGCTGATGATGGGGTCGTCCTGCCAGTAGATGAACACATCGTCGGGCCCCTGGTTGCGCATGATGCGGAACTTGGCCGCCACATAGTTCTCCATCTTGTGGTCATAGCGGTCAAGGTGGTCGGGCGTGATGTTGAGCAACACGGCGATGTTGGCCTTGAACTCATACATGTTGTCGAGCTGGAAGCTGCTGAGCTCGATGACATAGACCTGGTGCGGATCTTCGGCCACCTGCAGCGCCAGGCTGTTGCCCACGTTGCCGGCCAGCCCCACGTCCATGCCGGCCTCGCGCAGGATGTGATAGGTCAGCATCGTGGTGGTCGTCTTGCCGTTGCTGCCAGTGATGCACACCATCTTGGCGTCAGTATAGCGGCCGGCAAACTCAATCTCGCTGATGATGGGGATGCCGCGCTCCACGGCTTTGACAATCAGCGGCGCGTCCAGCGGGATGCCTGGACTCTTTACAATCTCGTCGGCATTGAGGATGCGCTCCTCGGTGTGGCCACCGTCCTCCCAGCTGATGCCGTGGCTGTCAAGCATTTCGCGATACTTGGCCTTGATGGTTCCCATGTCGCTGAGAAACACATCCATGCCTTGCTTCTGTGCGAGCACGGCCGCTCCGGCGCCGCTCTCGCCACCACCTAATACTACTAATCTCTTCATTGTATCTGGTTATTTTATTTGTTGCGAGTTATAGGTTATCTGACCTTGAAGGTGACGAAGGTGAGTACGGCCAAGATGATGCTCACCAGCAGGAATCGGATGACGATCTTGTTCTCGGGGATGGCGCCCGCCGGCTTTTGGAACATGACGTTCTTGATTTTTCCGGCCGGAATCTGGAAGTGGTGATGGATGGGCGCCATCTTGAAGATGCGCTTGCCCACTCCGGTCTTGCGTTTGGTGTACTTGAAGTAGCCGGTCTGCACCATGTTGCTCAGTGCCTCGACAAAGAACACACCACACAGGATGGGCAGCAGCCACTCTTTGCGCAACAGCAGGGCAAACACGCCCACGATGCCTCCCAGGCACAGGCTGCCGGTGTCGCCCATGAACACCTGTGCCGGATAGGAATTGTACCACAGGAAGCCCAGGGTGGCACCGATGAACGCGGCGGCAAAAATCACCAGCTCGCTGCTGTCGGGGATATACATGATGTTGAGGTAGGCGGCATAGATCACATTGCCGCTCAGATAGGCCATGATGGCCAGTGCGATGGCATAGACCGCGCTCGTGCTGCTGGCCAGGCCGTCAAAGCCGTCGGTGAGGTTGGCCGCATTGCTCACGGCCACGACGATAAAGATGGCCAGCGCGGCAAAGATAAACCAGCCGATGGCGCGTGCCGTCTTGCCCGTGATGCCAAACCACTGCGGCACGCGGGCATAGTCGAAGTTGTGGTTTTTAATAAACGGGATGGTGGTCTGTGTGCCCTTGACCTGCGGCGCGTGCACCACCTCGACTTGTCCGGTTTCGGGGTTGCGCACCTCGGTGTTCTCGCTCATAACGATGGCGGGGCTGGCCCACATCACCAGGGCGACAATCACGCCCAGGCCCACCTGGCCGACAACCTTGAACTTGCCCTTGAGTCCCTGCTTGTCGTGGTGGGCAATCTTGATGTAGTCGTCCAGAAAGCCCAGTGCGCCGCACCACAGTGTGGCCAGAATCATGAGCAGCATGTAGACGTTGTCGAGCTTGCCCATGAGCAGGCACGGCACCAGGATGGCGATGATGATGATGAGTCCGCCCATGCTGGGTGTCTGCGACTTGCGGTCTTTCTCCAGGGCCTTGGCCACGTCGTCTTTCTTCTCCTGCTCGGTCTCGTCCATATTGTTGAGCACGGTCTGGATTTTCTCGATGGCATCGGTGTGCGACACAATCTTGCCGCCATTGTCCAGGTCGCGCTGGTTCTCGCCGCCCTGACGGTTGTAGTATGCCTCAAGCTTTTTGATGATGGTGCCGCCGATGACGATGGTGATGAACAGCGACAGGGCCAGTGTGATGCCGGCGCGGAAGGTGATATAGTCCATCAGATGCGCTCCCGGCACATCAAATTGTTGCAGATATTGAAACAGATGGTAAAGCATCGTGATTGATGATTAGTGATTACGTGATTAGTGATAAGTGATTAGTGAGCCTCGCTGTTCGTTGTTCAGAAACAGGCGCGCAGCTCCTCGCGGTCGTCAAAGTGGTGCTTGACACCCATCACGTCCTGATAGGTCTCATGTCCCTTGCCGGCCACAAGCACGACGTCGCCGGGCTGTGCCATCAGGCAGGCGGTGCGGATGGCCTCGCGGCGGTCGGTGATGCGGATGGTGTGCTGGCGGTCGTCGTCGGTCAGCCCGGCCTCCATGTCGCGCAGGATGGCGTCGGGGTCTTCGGTGCGCGGGTTGTCGCTGGTGAGGATGGTGCGGTCGCTGCGCCGTGCCGCCTCATGGGCCATGATGGGCCGCTTGGTGGCGTCGCGGTCGCCGCCGCAGCCGCACACGCAGATGATCTGGCCGCGGCCGCGCACCAGGTCGCGGATGGTGTCGAGCACGTTGATGAGGGCGTCGGGCGTGTGGGCATAGTCGACGATGGCGGTGAAGCCCTTGGGGGCATGCAGTGTCTGGAAGCGTCCGTCGGCGGCGTGCAGGCGGCTCAGGTGCACCAGCACCTGGTCGCTGTCGATGCCCAGCAGCATGGCTGTGGCAGCGATAGCCGTCAGGTTATAGGCGTTGAAGCGTCCGGTGAGTAGCACCTCGACCTCGCGGCCGTTGATGAGCAGGCTCATGCCGTCGATGCGCTCCTCGACCAGCCGGCAGTTGTAGTCGGCCATGGTGCGCAGCGAGTAGGTGTGGTGGCTGGCGGCGCAGTTCTGCAGCATCACACGGCCCACCTTGTCGTCGATGTTGACCAGGGCAAAGGCGTCGGCGGGCAGCGCGTCGAAGAACATCTTCTTGGCCCGCAGATACTCGTCCATGGTCTTGTGGTAGTCCAGGTGGTCCTGGGTGAGGTTGGTGAACACGCCGCCGGCCCAGCGCAGCCCGTCGATGCGGTGCTGCACACAGGCGTGACTGCTCACCTCCATGAAGGCATAGTCGCAGCCGGCCTCGACCATCTCGTGCAGCAGTCGGTTGAGGTTCAAGTGGTCGGGGGTGGTCTGTGTGGCTGCCTCCTCGCGGCGGTCAATCATGTTTTTGACCGTCGACAGCAGGCCGGCCTTGTAGCCCAGGCTCTGCATCAGCTCATAGAGCAGTGTGGCCGTGGTGGTCTTGCCGTTGGTGCCGGTCACGCCCACCAGACGCAGCTTCTCGCTGGGGCGGTCATACCACTCGCTGGCCACCAGCGCCAGCGCACTGGTGGTGTCGGGCACCACCACGTATGTCACGCGCGGGTCGGTTGCGTCGGGCAACGTCTGGCACAGCACGGCTGCGGCACCTGCCTGGGTCACTTGCGGGATGAAGCGGTGGGCATCGACTGCCACGCCGACCACGGCGACAAACAGTTCGCCGCCGTGCACGCGCCGTGAGTCGCACACCACGTCGGTGATGTCGATGTCGGTCGGTCCCACCACCTGGGTGGGTTTGAGGTTATTCAATAGAGTGTCAAGTTTCTTCATATTCTAGATGTTTTAACTATCGTAGTGAGGTAGTAGAGTAGTGGAGTAGTGGAGTAGTAGGGCCGTTACCTTCGGCTGGTGCGCTTGCGGCCGTGCGCATTATGAATTATAAATTATGAATTATAAATTATGAATTGAATTAGTTTCTGAGTGTCAGGTTGATGACCTGTCCACGGACAAACTTGCTGCCAGCCGCCAGGCTCTGTGCTGCCACATAGCCGCAGCCGTTGAACCGCACGCACAGGCCCACGTCCTCGAGCCGGCGTATGGCATCGCGCACAGCCAGGCCCCGCACATTGGGCACACCGCCATTGCCGTTGTTGGTGGGCTGTTGAAACACCTTGGCGTTGGTGGCGTTGAGGCCTTTCCTGACGTTGCTGGTGGTGCTGGGGTTGTTGCGTGCATACAGTGTGGCCTGTGCGGGTGTCTTTGTCACCGGCTTGCCGTCTTTGTCGACCGCCATGGCATAGTTCGGCTCGTTGCCCAGCAGGCCTCGGGCATACATCTTCAGGGCGATGTTCTTGAGCACCATGCCGCTGCTGGCTCCGGCTCCACGGTTGGCTCCCAGCATGAGCACGATGCACGAGTACTTGGGGTTGTCGTAGGGGAAGAATCCGCAGAACGCCAGTCGCTTCTGCGTGCCATAGTGTCCGTCGCTGGTGATGGTGTAGGCCGTTCCGGTCTTCCCGGCGATGGGCACTCGCTCGTCCTGCACCCACTTGCGCGCTGTGCCGCGGCTGCCCCACACCACGTCGCGCAGCATGATGCGCAGCTTCTGGGCGTTCTCGGGGCTGCACACCTGCTGGCGGATGTAGCTCACCGGCACGATGCTGTCTGGCTCGCCCTCGCGGCTCAGTTTCTTGACCAGATGCGGGCGGACATACTTGCCGTCGTTGGCGATGGCGTTGTACATGGCCAGGGTGCTCAGCGGTGGGATAAGCGTCGAGTAGCCGAATGCCATGCGTGTGAGTGCCACGCGGTCGGCGCGCGTGTTTTTCAGGCGATGGATTTTGGGTGTCTGTTCGCCTCCGATGCCCGAATGGAAGGGCTCGAAGAATCCCATCTCGTTGAGGCGGTCATAGAATCCGCCCGGGTTGCTGCCATACTTCTTGACGATGATGCGCGACATGCCCACGTTGGACGATGTCTCGATGATCTGTCGCGGGGTGAGCTGTGCGCCGCCGTGCGGGTCGTTGATGGCTCGGCCCTCATAGAGCCACGTTGTGCCGGTGGCCATGGGCTGGTCGATGTTGGTGACGATGCCGTCCTCCAGCGCGATCATCATCGAGATGGGTTTCATCACCGAGCCCGGCTCATAGCCCAGCACGGCGTTGTTGCGTCCCTCGATATAGTCGCCGGCGGCATCGTTCCACTCCAGGTTGCTGATGGCCTTGATCTCGCCGGTGGCCACCTCCATCAGCACTGCTGTGCCCCATCGTGCGTCGGTCTCGTGGCACATGTCATAGAGTTCGTTCTCGACGATGTCCTGCAGGCCGATGTTGATGGTGGTGGTGATGTCATAGCCCGGCACTGCCGGCACGCTCTCGTGGTTGACGATGTTGTAGGTCAGCTGGATGTGTGTGGCCTCGCCGGGTATGCCATAGAGCATCGAGTCGAGGGCCATCTCCAGCCCCGACCGTCCGTGCATGCTCGAGCTGGTCGAGTCTTGTGCGACGTTGCCGATGCTGCGCGATGCCATCGCGCCGTAGGGCTTGCAGCGCTTGGTGTTGCGCTCGCAGTAGAGCACCTTTTTGCTCACGGCAAACTTGCAGAAGGGGAATTGCTGCAGGCGTTCCCACTCGCTGTGTGTGAGCAGCCGCTTGATGAGGCGGTAGCTGTGGTTGCGGCGCTTCTTGTCGGTGGTGATGCGCTCGTAGGAGTCTTTGAGCTCGTCCTGCCACTGTTGCGCTGTGCGTGTCGGGTCGAGCACGGCCAGCGAGTCGCACAGCGCGGGCAGGTACTTGTCGAGTGTGTCTTTCTTCATGCCGGCGGCTAGCCAGTCGATGCGGGCGATGTAGAATTGCAGGTTTGCGGCCAGGACGGTGCCGTTGTCGGCCAGGATTTTGCCGCGCTCAGGTTCGATGATGGTGACCTGTGTGAGCACGCTGTCGGCCTTGGCGTTCCACTTGCTGGAATAGACGACCGACGTCTTGAACATGTTCCAGACGATAGCGGCCGAGAACAGCAGCACGAGCATGACGATGAGCGAGTATCGCCACAGGATGTGTCTTTTGTTGGTCTCTTTCATTTCTCGGTAAGGTGATAAGGGGGTTGCTCGGGTGCGGTGAGGTGGATGTTAAACGTGTCGACAAACGTGATCATCCGGCTCTCGCGGATCTGGCTGTTGTAGTTTGCGCTGGCGTTGACGCAGTCGGTCTTGGCGTTCTCAAGCTCGAGCTTGAGGTTGATGACCTGCTGCATGTAGTTCTGGCAGACAAACTTGTTGCTGATATACATCAGCATCATCACGGTCGCTGCCACGACATAGACGGCGTTGCGCTTAAAGAAGTCCCACGACAGGAACGAGCGTCCCTGGATGACCTCCTTGACGGCTCGTTGTGCCTTGCCTTTGCGGCGTTTGCCTTTTTTGCCGGTCGAGGGCTTTGTCTCGTCGGCGGCTTTGGCCTGGTCGGCCACGGTGTCGATATGTTCGTTGTCGTCTCTCATTGTCTGTATGTTTTTGAGTCGGTTGTACGGATGTTGCTATGGTGCCGGGGCTCACTCGTCGGCGGCCGTCTTCTGTGCGATGCGCAGCTTGGCGCTGCGCGAGCGCGGGTTGCGCTCGACCTCGTCGTCGCTGGGGGTGATGACCTTGTTGTTGACCGGGCGCAGTGGCGAGAGCACGCGGCCATAGAAGTCCTTGACCACCTGTCCCTCGATGTTGCCCGAGCGCATGAAGTTCTTGACCAGGCGGTCTTCGAGCGAGTGATAGGTGATGACCACCAGGCGACCGCCGGGGCGCAGCACGTCGAGCGACGACTGCAGCAGGTGCTTGAGCGCGTCAATCTCGTGGTTGACCTCGATGCGCAAGGCCTGGAACACTTGTGCCAGCTCTTTCTTCTCCTGGTTGGGGCGGATGAGCGGGCGGATGACCTCGATCAGCTGCAGGGTGGTGTCGATGGCGCGCTCGGCGCGTGCCCGCACGATGGCTCGGGCCAGTTGGCGGCTCTGCTTGAGCTCACCGTAGAGGTAGAGCACCTGTGCCAGCTGCTCCTCGGTGTAGGTGGCCACAATCTGGCGCGCGTCGAGCGAGGCGCTCCGGTTCATGCGCATGTCCAGCTGTCCGTCGAAGCGGAACGAGAAGCCTCGCTGCGAGTCGTCGAAGTGGTGGAACGACACGCCCAGGTCAGCCAGGATGCCGTCCACGCCGTCCACCCCATAATAGCGCATGAAGTTGGTCAGATAGGCGAAGTTGCTCAGCACAAATGTGAACCTGGGGTCGTCGATGCGATTGCGCCAGGCATCGATGTCCTGGTCCATGCCGTAGAGGTGCCCCAGCGGCGAGAGACGCTGGACGATGGCACGGCTATGGCCACCGCCACCGAATGTGACGTCAACGTATGTTCCGTCGGGCTTGATATTCAGTCCGTTAAGGCATTCTTCCAGCAGGGCCGGTATGTGATAGACAGCTTCGTTCATGACACTGAGGCAGGGGTTGGGCGATGTGAGTTAGTTTTGAGGGTGTAAAGTTACTAACTTTTTTCGGATAATTTGGGAATCCAAATTTGTTTTTGTAAATTTTTTTCAAAAAAGTTATTAACAACCCGCATAAGTGGCTGTGATTAAAGTGATAGAAGTTGGCGTGCACGCTGTTTGCGTCTGCAAATTCCGGGTGGGCCAGAAAGCCTGTTTTCAGCCATGTGACATACGGGCGCACGCGGCCACAAAAAAGGTGTCCAGACATCGCGTCAAGACACCAAAACAAAAAGCTATGAGAAAAAAGTGAAGAGATTCTAATTGTGCTGAAATATCAATTTAAAAGCCTATTTTTCAGATGATTGTTGGCCGCAGTCCTACTTGGTGAGGAACTTGCGGTTGATGTAGTTCATGAAGGTCTCCTTGTAGAGGTCGCCGATGGGCAGCGACACGGTGGGGCCGAGCACGATGTGGCTCTTGTTGACCTCGATGATCTTCTTCAGGTTGATGATATAGGACCGGTGGGTGCGCATAAACGTCGAACTGGGCAGACGCTCCTCCATGCGCTTCATGCTCAGCAGCGCGGTGATGGGCCGGTTGCCGTTGCTGAAGTGTATGCGCAGATACTCGCTCATGGCCTCGACATAGAGGATGTCGGCGATGGCGATGCGGGCAATCTTGTACTCGGTCTTGAGGAAGATGCAGTCGTCGTCGTCGACGTTAGACACCGAGGCTGCATACTTGAGTTCGAACTGCTCTTTCAGGCGCTGCGCAGCGCGGTGAAACTCGTCGAGGCTGAAGGGCTTGAGCAGATAGTCGATGGCGTTGACCTGGAAACCCTCGACGGCATACTGGCTGTAGGCGGTGGTGAACACCACCATGGGGCGCTCTTCGAGCGAGCGCACAAAGTCCAGTCCGTTGAGGTCGGGCATGTTGATGTCGATAAACATCGCATCGATGTGCTCACGTCGCAGCACCTCCAGGGCCTCGCGTGCACTCTGGCACGAGGCCACCAGCTCCAGCTCGGGGGTCTGCTTGGCATAGCTAATGAGCTGTTTCAGAGCCAGAGGCTCGTCGTCTATTACAATACATCTAATCATATCAGTAGTCGTTTTGGGGTTATTTTTTCTTCGGTTCGGTTTCGAGGGAGACCGGCTGTGCCGGCAAGCTCAGCCGCACGGTGTAGTTGTTGCCAGACTCATCGATGTCCAGGTTGTAGTCGTCGCCATAGATGAGCTTGAGGCGCTTGACAACGTTGGTCATGCCCACGCCGCCCACTTCGTGCTGGATGTTGTTCTTGGAGTTGGCGCACACAAACTTGATCATGCCGTCCACGACACAAACAGACAGGTGGATAAACGAGGGCTTGTCGTAGCTCACGCCATGCTTGAACGCATTCTCGATGAACGGAATCAGCACCAGTGGTGCCAGTCCCACATTGGGCACCTGCTCGGGGGCGTCAAACTGGATGTCGACGCAGTCGCTGTAGCGCTTGCTCATCAATCCGATGTAGCTGTGAATCAGGTTGATGACCTGCTGCAGGGTGATGACTTCCTTTTCTGACTCATAGAGCAGATAACGCATAAACTTGGACAGGTCGACGATGCTGCTCTTGGCCTCGGCGGGCTCGATGTCGACCAGCGCGTGGATGTTGTTCAGGGTGTTCATCAAGAAGTGGGGACTCACCTGATAGCGCAGATAGGTCAGCTCTTGCCGCAGATTCTCCTTCTCAAGCTCGGTGTTGTGTTGGGCGTTGTGCTGCAGCCTGAAGTAGAGCTTCAGGCCCAGGTTGGCACCCAGCGAGAACACCAGCAGCGAGAACATCGTGAAGTCGTGAGGCCCGGCCAGGGGTTTGGGACGCCTCGGGCTGTGAACGGCCTTGTCGAAACTGGGCTGGGCTTTGTCGGTGGCGTGGCCGGACGGGGCTGGGTGCATGGCGCTCTGCTCGGGCTGGGTGCGCATCATGTTGGGCTTGGCGGGCGGACCGCTGGTGCATTGATAAGCGACAAAGGCGATGAGCAGTGCGCACAGCTTGACAAAATAGCGGCTCTTGTGGTGCTTATACACCAGGTCGGGCGCAATGAAGTAGTTGTGTATCAGAAACGCCAGCAGGATGACCAGCATCGGCCTGAGCACATGCCAGGTGTCAATCCAGCGGAACTCATAGTTGTTGTCGACCGACGACAGCACCACCATGCCCACCAGCGGCACCACCAGCATCACCGACCACAGCAGGATGTTGGCGAATGTTTCTTGTCGAGATGTGTATTTAATCCAATACATTTAGAGATTTGGAGCTAAAACGCACACAAAAATAGATTCTTTTGATTGTTTCAGCAAACTTATTCAATCAGTTAACTTAATCTGTCAGTTAACAATATTGTAGGCGCGGCGAGAGGCCGATGGATCACAGCAGGGCCATGCAGACCGGGCAGCTGCCTGCACGAGGGCTCAGAACTGGAAGTAGATGAACGGCTGGATGTCGCTGCTCTTGACCTGGATGACCAAAACAATCATCAGCACCAGCGCCAACACATAGCACACCATGGGCAGACGCACAAAGGCGCGCTTGCAGCGGGCCTCGACACGGTCGGGAACGAAGTGCAGCACATAGCCCAGCGCCATCAGTGCCATCACCTGCCAGTAGCCCGTGGCCAGCTGCCACAACAGCTCGGGGTGGAAGTTGGTGAAAATCTGGCTGATCATCGTCACCGAGCTGCCAAACTCGCGGTTGCGGAAGAAGATCCAGCAAAGGCACGCAAAGTGGAACGTGACAAGCACGCACAGCGCCTGCACCCACCGGCGGCGATGCGGCATGCCGGGCTTCTGCCCAGTGAGGCGCATCCACCACTTGTGGCCGATCAGAGCCAAGCCGTGCAGCGAGCCCCAGGCCACAAAGTTCCACGACGCGCCATGCCACAGACCGCCCAGAAACATGGTGATGAACAGGTTCAGGTTCTGGCGCAGACGGCCCTTGCGGTTGCCGCCCAGCGAGATGTACAGATAGTCGCGCAGCCACGAGCTGAGCGAGATGTGCCATCGCCGCCAGAACTCGGTGATTGAAGCGCTCTTGTAGGGGCTGTTGAAGTTGATGTTGAAGTGGAAACCCATCAGCAGTGCAATGCCGATGGCCATGTCGCTGTAGCCCGAGAAGTCGCAATAGATCTGCAGCGCGTAGCCATAGACACCCAGCAAGTTCTCCAGGCCGCTGTAGAGCGACGGGTCGGCAAACACGCGCTCGACAAAGTTGACGCTGATATAGTCGCTGATGACAGCCTTCTTGAACAGGCCGCAGATGATGAACCACAGTCCCGTGCCCACCATCTCGCGCGTGACGCGCAGCGGGCGGCGAATCTGCGGGATGAAGTCGCTGGCACGCACAATCGGGCCGGCCACCAGCTGCGGGAAGAATGACACATAGAAGGCATAGTCGAGCAGCGAGTCCAGCGGGCGAATCTTGCCACGATAGACGTCGATGGTGTAGCTCAGCGACTGGAAGGTGAAGAACGAGATGCCCACCGGCAGGAAGATGCTCAGGTCGCTGAAGTGGGTGCCTGACAGGTCGGCAACGATGTGGCCGAAAAAGTTGGTGTACTTGAAGTAGGCCAGCAGCCCCAGGTCGACGGCCAGACTCAGCGTCACCAGCCACTTGCGGCCCGCACGGCTCGCGGTGTGGCTCATGCGCTGGGCGATGAGCCAGTCGCTGCACGTGACCAGTGCCAGCAAGAAGAAATAGACTCCGCTGGACTTGTAGTAGAAGTAGTAGCTGAACGCCGTGACAAACAGCAGCCGGGCGGCCAGCCGGCGGTGCAGCATGGCATAGACGATGATGAATGCCGCAAACAGCCACAAGAACACGCCGCTGCTGAAGATCATCGGCGACTGCGGGTCGTAGGTTAGCTGCGACACGATGCGGTCAAACAGTGCGCTCATGCTCATGGGTGCCCTCCTTTCTCGACTTGGTTGTGATATTGCTCATGTCCCCAGGTGATGGCGTCAAACAGCAGCTGCGCCAGCCGCGCCCCGCCACCAAAGTTGATGTGCGTGTAGTCGAGGTTGGCCTGATGCTGGTCGACCATGCGCACGATGCTGCCCTCGCCGCCCATCGCGGTGTAGAGGTTCCAGAACGCTACACGCGAGTCGTAGGCGATGCGCTGCTGGGCGTTGACCAGGCTGATGACACCTCGCATCGTGCGGAACGTGCCGCCGCGTTTCTCCTCGCGGTCGCCAACGCTCACCACCAGAAAGCCCGTGCCAGGCATGTTGCGCTTCATGTGGTCGATGGCGGCAACCATGCGCTCGCGATAGGTGGCAAACTCGCTGGTCTGCCGGCCTGCCACGTTCAGGCCATACATCACCACGACCAGGTCGTAGTGGCGCACGGCATCAAAGTCGGCCAGCATCTGCTCGCTGATCGAGCGCAGGTGCTGCCCGCTGGCAGCACGCAGCGAGAAGTTGTCGACCTGCACGCCGCGCTCGTCGTCCATCGACGCACCCAGGTAGGTCAGCCCGCCGTCACGGTCCACGCGCCACTCGACACGCCCCATCTTGCCGCTGACACTCACCGCCTGCACGCGGCCGTTGGGGCTGAGGTCAAACGACTGGCTGCGTCCGCCATCGATGATGGCTGTCACGCGGCCGGTGCCATGCCCCATGCAGTAGAATGTGCTCTGCTGGCAGGTGTCAAGCCGGCTCAGGTAGCCCGTCACGCCGCTGAGCGACATGGTTGCCCCGCTGGCACCGAAAAAGTAGTGTCCGGTGAAGTTGGCCCACCGCGAGTCATAGCCGCTGTGGTCGTTGGCGTTGTGGGCCTTCCACATCTTGTTGAAGCGCTGCTTGACGCTGCGCCGGAACCCTGGCGCGTCGCACGTCATGGGCACGTAGCCCACGCCGCTGCCGCCATAGCGCTCCTGCAGCAGCTGCCGCAGGTTGGCGGTGAGGATGTCACCCTCGATATAGCTGTCGCCCAGCACAGCGATGCGCACCGGGCGGCCCAGCGTGTCGATGCCCTCCAGGGCGCGATACAGCGCATTCATGCCGCGGTCGGTGTCGTCGGCCATGTCGTCGATGCACGTCATGCCCGCACGGCATGTGTCGATGACGATGCGGTTCGAAGCACGCAGGGCCGACACATCATCGGTCGACAGATCCTCGATGGCCTCGTTGCCCACGGCCAGCGAGTCGCCGCGCAGGTCGCTCAGCAGGTCGACACGGCGCATCTGCCAGTCGCCCACCGTCAGGGTGGGTAACCAGCTCAGTGCCAGCAGCGACAGCAGTGCCACCAGCACAATCCAGACGACCGAATGCAGGTATCCTCGTTCCATGTTTGCGAAAAATGCCTGCAAAGGTACAACTTTTTTAATTGAAAAACGCTAATAGTGAATTGAGATTTTTGTCTCGTTGTATTTTTTTTGTAATTCACCTCACCCGCCGCGTGTGCTGTGACGAGGTTCCATCATCTCACCTGCCCGAGCAGGGGTCGGGAGTGAGGTAGTGTCCTGATCAAGGTTTTCTAGTTCTGCTGGATTTGCTGCGCTTCGCTTGCCCTTCGGGCTCCCGTTCGGTCGCGAGCACTTCGTGGTTGCAATCCAGCAGGATTGAGTATAAGCATTTAGATAAATTTGGCTGCGCCTCAGCAATGTTCAAGCAAGCTTGATATTGCATTCGGCTTGCGCAAATTTTATAATGCGCTTATTTCGGATTGCAAATCCTTATACTCAAAAGCGGTCGGATTACAAATCCGACCGAACGGGGTATAAGCATTTATAATGCGCTTATTTCGGATTGCAAATCCTTATACTCAAATGCGGTCGGATTACAAATCCGACCGAACGGATTGCAAATCCTTATACTCAAATGCGGTCCTAGTTCTGCTGGATTTGCAATCCAGCAGGATTGAGTATAAGCATTTATAATGCGCTTATTTCGGATTGCAAATCCTTATACTCAAAAGCGGCCGGATTACAAATCCGGCCGAACTGAAATTATGAATTATGAATTGTGAATTATGAAAGGGTTGGACACAATCAGAAACCGTGCAGGATCAGACCCAGGCTCCAGCGGTTTTTCAGCTCAGGACCCCAATCACCCTTGAACACCGACTGCGGCGAGTAGCGGAAGTACACGCCCACGCTCTTAAAGCTGGCAATGGCCAACACGTCAAACGACACCTTGCGCTGGTTCAGTCCGTTGGTCGTCAGTTTGTGGCTGGTCTTGTCGATGCGGTAGCGGTTCTCCAGATCGGCGTAATAGTTCCAGTTCATCACACCGGCCACAGCCAGGTTGACGTGCTGGGCAATGCGCTGGTTGAACATCAGCGGGAACTGCAGCGAGCGCACCACCAGATTGGAGTGGCGCTTGCTGTAGTCGCCCAGGAGGCTGAGGTCGTCGTGGACCACCTGGCCCTCGTCATTTCTGGCCCACATATAGGGGCTCTTCATGCAATAGAAAGCCCAGTTGAATCCCACTCCCAGCGACAGGCGCGAGCGGTTGCGGTTGAAGTTGTAGCCCACTCCCAGCAGGTTGAGGATGCCGGCCTCGTAGCTGTGGTTGCGGATGTAGTCGCGGTCGGTCGGAGCGACCTTGGTGTTGCCCCAGCCCACATAGACGTCGCTCAGAAACAGCTCGAAGTGCGAGTCGGTGCGGTCGTGGTCGCAGCGCTTGAACGGGTAGCCGAATGTCACGTTCTTGTTCTCGGTCTGTGTTGCCGTCACCGTGCCGTCGGCATCCTGCTTGACGCGGTACTCATAGTTGTAGTCGTCATCGTCTTCCAGGCCGTTGACCCGCAGGCGGATGTCGCCGCGGCGCTCGGTGATGACCACCTGTTTGGCGTTGTTGATCACCTTGACAGTATCGCCCAGTCCGTTGGCATGAGCACTGATGATGGCGAGTGCTGCCATCGCGATTGTAATCTTTCTCATCATTTTGTCACATTATTAAATAAATAAAGAGGCTTGATATAAAAAAACCTGACCTCATGGCCAGGTTAAAGAAGTGGTACCTCCGGGAATCGAACCAGGGACACGCGGATTTTCAGTCCACTGCTCTACCGCTGAGCTAAGGTACCGTGTTTCGTTTTGCGGGTGCAAAGTTACGGCGACTTTTTGAACTGGCCAAATTTTTTGGCGAAAAATTTTTAAAAAATGTCCAAAAGAGGGCAAAATGGGGCCTTTTTGAGCCCTCTGGCCCGCTATGTGGCAAAAAATGTGTACTTTCGCACCGTTTTTTTGCGCCGTGTCCTAAACCAACACCGTCGCCGTGTGTCTAAACATCGTCCAATGGCTTGACTATGGAGCAGATCTTGCAATATGTGTGGCAACACCGCCTCTGGCGCAGTGACGACATGACCACCAACGATGGCCATCGGTTGCGTGTCCTGGACCCGGGACTGCTCAACACCGATGCCGGACCCGACTTCTTCAACGCCAAGGTTGAGATGGACGGACGCGTCTGGGTGGGCAATGTCGAGATACATGTCCGGGCCACCGACTGGCGGCGACATGGCCACGACAGCGATCCGGCCTACGACAGCGTCATCCTGCATGTTGTGCAGCATGACGACGCACCGGTGCATCGCACCAATGGCGAGCGCATTCCGCAGGTGGTGCTCGACATATCGCCGCGGTTCGGCGAGAGCCTCGACCGCCTGGTGCAGGCCCGCACCGACCTGCCATGTGCGGCGCAGCTGCACCTGGTGCCGGTGCTCACCATCACCGAGTGGATGCAGGCGCTGGCCTTTGAGCGTCTCAATGCCAAGGTCGACCGCATCGCAGCGTTGCGTGAGCAGTATGCCGGCAGCTGGGAGGACGTGTGCTATGTCATGCTGGCACGCACACTGGGTTTCGGCATCAACAGTGACGCCCTCGAGCGCCTAGCCCGGCGCACACCGCTGCGGCTGCTGCACAAACACAGCGACTCGCTGCTGCAGCTCGAGGCACTGCTGCTGGGGCAAGCCGGGCTGCTGGACGGCGCGACAGATGCGGGAGGGCACTATGTCGAGCAGCTGCGCCGCGAGTATGCCTTCCTGGCCAACAAATTCTCGCTGCAGCCCATGGAGCGTGAGGCATGGAAACTGTTCCGCATACGCCCGCAGAACTTCCCGCACCGGCGCATCGCCTTGTTGGCCCACTTTGTGCACGATGGTTTCAACCTGATGCACAGCCTGCTCGAGGCACAGGGCGAAAAAGAGTTGCGGCAGCTGTTCCAGGTCGAGCTCACAGGCTACTGGCAGCGGCACTACACACTCGGCAAGGAGGCACCCACCAGCACACGGGCGCTGACAAGTGCCAGCATCGACATCGTGCTCATCAACCTGGTGGCACCGCTCTACTGCGCATACGGCTCGCTCACCGGCGACCACACGATGACCGACCGTGCCATCGACCTGCTCGAGTCGCTGCGCCCCGAACAGAATGCCATTGTCGCAACGTTTGTCCATGCCGGGCTGCGCTGCGACGACGCACTCACGTCGCAGGCGCTGATCCAGCTGCGCAAGGCCTACTGCGACACGCGCAAGTGCATCTATTGCCGCATTGGCCACCGGCTGCTCGCCGACGCCGCGCGCCGATAGTTATAAAAGTTGTCAGCTGTCAGCTGAAGCCACAACTAACAACTAAAAGTCTAAGGTCCAAAGTCCAACGACCAAAGTCTAACGTCTATAATCTAAAAACTAAAATAGAGCAATGAAAAAATTTATCATCACCGCTGCAATGGCCATTGCAATGATGGCTGGGCAGCACATGGCGGCACAGAAGGTGGTGCCTATCAAGTTTGGCGACATGGACCATTGGGTGACGCGCATCATCAAGGAGAGCGGCGTCATCGGTGGCCAGACCAAGCACGTCTATGAGATTGGTCCAACACAGACCATCAACGGCGCCAAAGCCTACACCAACCTCGGAGGCTCGCCCTGGGGGTCGAGCAACGTCTATGCCAAGGTCATGGGCGTGGTCAAGACCAGCAATGCCGTCTTCCCCGACACACACGGCCACGGCAAGTGCGCAAAGCTCACCACCATGCTCGAGCACGTCAAGGCCATCGGCGTGATCAACATGGACGTGCTGGTGAGCGGGTCAATCTTTCTCGGGCAGATGATCGAGCCCCTGTCCAGCACCAAGAACCCCTACAGCAAGATGGAGATGGGCATACCCTACAAGCAGCGCCCCAAGTATCTGCAGTTTGACTACAAGCTCAACGCACCGGCCGGCGACCGCACCTACAGCAGCGGCTTCGGCTCGAAGAAGACCATCCGCGGCCGCGACTATGCCGAGGTGTTCATCATCTTGCAGCGCCGCTGGGAGGACAGCAAGGGCCACCTGCATGCCGCACGCGTGGGCACCGGACGGCAGCGCTTCGGCAACACCACCAACTGGGTCAACGGCCACCGCATCCCCATCTGGTATGGCGACATCACCAAGCATGCCGGCTACCAGAGCTACATGGGGCTGATCAACGGCGAGAAGTCCTACTATGCCCGCAACAGCAAGGGCAAGATGGTCAAGTGCCCCGAGGAGCAGTGGGATGATCCCAACGCTACACCCACCCACATGCTGCTCATGGCCAGCAGTGGTTGCGGCACCGCCTACGTCGGCACAGTGGGCATGACACTGTGGGTCGACAACTTTGCCCTCGTTTTCTGATGACGAGCGACAGAATCACAGCTGCTCCCCTAAGCCTAGGGGAGCAGCTGTGTTTTCATCGCCTGCTGCGGCGACCGCCTCTCCAGGATTGGGGGCGCGGGCCCCAGCTCAACCTTGAGGGGTATTTGCTAATGCATTGATTTCTAGATTCAAATTTCATCTAACTCACGTTAAACTAGGTGTATTCGATGAAAGTAGAGTATTGTGAATCAATTTCTCCTCTAAGTTATGGCCGCTGAAAAAGTACTGGCAAATAATTGATTTGCTTCACGATGGTTATATTCAAACCTAAATTTGAATAAATTGTCTGAAAATTTCGTGATATTTCAAATTATATTCAAGAAAAATTCGCGGTTTTTTTACTTTTTCAGCAGCCTTAAGTTATGGGAGGTGGTGCAGCGCGCCGTAGGGGTAGTAGTTGTTGACCTCCTCGAGCGCGCCCTGCCCGTCGATCACGGCCCGCACATTGCCCTGATAGTCTTCCAGCGTCATTGGGTTTCGCCTTAGCATATCGCGAGCAAACTCTCGCTCTGCATTCGGCTCGCACCATTGGTCTTTGATTTGGTTGTGGCACTGGCCGTTCGCCCGATGATGGTAATCGATATTCATCGTAGTGCCACCCTTGCATCGCTGTTCTAACAAATTATTAAATATCAAAGCACTAGCAGAATCCCAAAAAGGTTCGTCTGGCAAAATAATGAAATCAATATCGCAAACATGATCGTGTTCGATGCAAACACGGGTGAGGTACCAGCTGTAGAACTCGCCCAATATCCTGAGGTTGTATTTGTATGAGCGAAGAGCAGTTGTGTCCCACTCAATGATATGGCGGTACAATTTGGGGTATCTTGATTTGATGTCGCATTTGGGGAATCTTGATTTGATGTTGCATTGCTCCATGGTATAATGATACGATATGGAATCATGATGGATAGTCATTACTTTTTGGATGAACAGTGCAGTCCTTTTATTTAACACTAAAGCTATGTTCTCAGCGGATAAATACTCTAAAAAAAATAAGGTGTCAATTGGTGAAATCAAGAGCCCTTCATTTATTCTGGCATCATTTCTGACTTTAAATAGGTGCTTAGGGGCTTTGTTTGTCAGAGTGTCGACAACCCATTTCCCTTCATCGTTCGGATGGCCGATTATTAAATTTGGCTCATCAATCAGTTGCTTTTCCATGATGGCTTGATTTATTTCGGCCATCAATTGTTCTGAAACTTTGTGCAGTTCTGCAGCATTTAAACAAACAAAACAGAATAGGGAATAACATATTAGAATAATTCTTTCCATGATTACCAGTTGTTAAAATAACGTCGATGAAAAATGTTGCCAAATGGGTAAGTATGTCTCACGCTTGGAATCTAGTTTCCCATCTGGGTCAATGTTGCGCACAGGATTCCCGGCGCACCAGGCGTAGGGGCTGATGGGGGCGTAGTCTTCAGCCTTGGGATCCATGGTGGGGGTGCGACCCAGCACAGGGTCGTACATGCGGGCCTGGCTGTCGTACCAGTCGAGGCCGTTCTGGCGGTCAAGCTCCTTGGCGCCGTACTTGTAGGGCTGCACGCCCTGGTTGCCGCCCAGCACGCGCGTGGCCGTGCCGGTGAGCATCCCCCGCACCGACAGCTGCGGGATGTCCGCCACATATTTGGATAAAATGCTCACGCTCGGAAATCCAAACAAGTTAGTATTTCTCTCACTAAATCGCATTTCTCTCGTCATATCCGTTCATCGCCTGATCTTTTGATTAAAACTACCGGAAAAAGTGTATTGTTAGCATCTGCTCGTGCAGTTGCTCAACAAGTTTTACAAGCTTTCTGAACGAATATGAGTATTGGATAATATGAGGCCCGATATATTGAGTACCTGGCTTATTTAAATTTCCTAAGAGATAAAAATAGACCTTACCATTGCTGAACTCAATTTCCATTTCATTTCTTGAATCAGACACCTCACACCACTCGCTAGGTTCGTTTAGCAAATAATCAGTCACTTGACCCTGCAAGTATATTCTTTTCACAAGTGTGGTAATTGTGTCATTCATGCTACCGGACACTTCACATGCGCCATAGATAGAGTCTATCTGGACAATTGTGTTGGCTTTTTCGTACTTGTCCGCAATCAAAGTAACAACAGTTTTGCCTTCACAAATGTTGAATATGGTCTTTGAAAAAGGTCGGTGTGTCATATGATGGTAGCAAATAGTAGCTATGGGAGGCTCTGAGGGATTTCCATAACTTATAGACGGATATAGGCATAACAAAATAATAATGCCTAATATTTTGTAGAGGAGAATAGGGCTAGTTTCTCTTCCTTTCTTTTTGTTGATAGTCATTGTACATTTTTTTAATAAATTCTTTGTATTTCTGCGTAGTTTTATCCCATAGAGGGGACACCATGACTAATCCTGTCCAAAAACAGTCCTTTGTTGTCAAACCTATAGACATCAAGCCCTGTGGGGTCGACAAACAGGATCGGATTCCCACTGCACCAGGCGTAGGGGCTGATGGGGGCGTAGTCTTCAGCCTTGGGGTCGATGGTGGGGGTGCGGCCCAGCACAGGGTCATACATGCGGGCCTGGCTGTCGTAGAGGTCGAGGCCGTTCTGGCGGTCGAGCTCCTTTGTGCCGTACTTGTAGGGCTGCACGCCCTGGTTGCCGCCCAGCGTGCCGCCGCCCAGCAGCGCACCGTAGGGGTAGTAGTTGTTGACCTCCTCGAGCGCGCCCTGCCCGTCTATCACAGCCCGCACATTGCCCTGATAGTCCTTGATGAAATAGTGGTAATTACGAGTGCCGTCCATATAGCCGTAGTCGCCCATAATGCGCTCCAGCGCGCCGTCACGGTAGATGACGCTGCCGCAGTAGTCGCGCGTCATCAGGGTGACCTCGTCGGGGAAGTAGGTGGTGGTGTCGACGGGCACAGGATCGGGATCGCCCGGCACCGGGCCGGATCCCAGCAGCCCGGCGACCATCGCATGCCCTGCGGGACTGTCGTCAGCCGGGTCGATGAAGCCCATGTTGTCGAGCACGTAGGCAGTCTGCAGCTTGCGCCCGTCGGCGGCATAGCGGTAGCGGATGATGTGGCCGTCGTCGAAGGCCACGGTCTGCGGCAGGTTCAGCACGTTGTAGGTGATGTGCGCGATGCCCCTGTTGCGGTCTCGCGTGAGGTTGCCGTTGGCGTCGTAGGTCATCTCGACCGCCTGTTCGGCCCCGTCACTGAAGTCCATCGCGCCCTCGTAGGTGAGGTCGGCGCATCGGTCGGTGGCCTTGAGCGGCCGGTTGCCGTCGTAGGTCAGCGACAGGTCGTCGATGGTGCCGTACTGCCACACCGTGGTCGTGCCGGCGGTGGTCACCTGGCTGACCTCCTTGCGCGTCAGCGCGGTGAGGTTGCCGTTGCTGTCATACTGATAAGAGCAGCTGCCTAGTATCAAATTTCCGATAGGTAAGTTTAACAATTTTTCAATCATTATCGAGATTATTTACGAAGTCTACTACGCAAAAGCATAGATGCTATCTAAATGAACCCATTCACATTGAGATATATGATGATGATTGATAATCAAACGAGTAAGCAAATAATACTCTATCTCAACCTTGACGTGACGTGGGGTTCTCATTTGCGCTAATTCGTCAAGATTCCAGTTTGTTATTCTTTGTTTAAGCAAGAAATCAGATCTCTCTTTTTCAGAAAGGAGTGGCGTAGCTGAAACTTTATAATAGCGCTCAAAAGAAACTCTGTTTATGTATTCGTGATGTTCACGAATCGTAACGCTCCAATTGCTGTTCCACCACATGCAGACGTAATTTGGAGTTACTTTCTCTAGGATATAGATTGTGTCAACAGCAGCTTCTGTTACAGAAATAGGAATCCATTCTTCAAAATCGCAATTATTCCGAGCGAGATTTACGTTATTATTTTCTGAAAAAGTAAGGTTCTCATATTTTGAGGAACGTGGAATATAATTACCAGATTCAAAATGACAATTCTTGATATAACAGTTTTTTGTCACCTGGATGATATTTTCCAAAGTGGCAGTGTCATTGCTGCTGCCAGATGCAGAGCTGCTGTTTAATGAGATTAAATTACATGTTCCGTGATTATTACTTGCACAGGCGAAAAAACTTATGTAGAACGTAACTATTAAGTGTAATCTAAATTTATAGCAATGTCGGTTCATATTTTAATGTCATTAAAAGGGGAAATAGTTAAAGATCGGAACAGGATTAAAGGGAAATGGACGTTTGTAATAGAAGAAAACATTGGGGATTCTTGCTGGTGCATATGGTATGCTGTAATGCTTTTCATTCACAGTAATGTCCATGAATGCATAATGAGTCCGCGAGGGTATACTGTGCTCAGACCTGAGTACATTCTCAATCTGTGAAGCATAGATTTCGGTTTTATCAATAATCTTATCTCTAAATTTGAACCAGTAAGATTCATCAAAAGTTCCAAACCAAGCATCAGATATATGGGCTAATTCATGGGCTAAACCAATATAAGGGGGTCTATAGCGGCTATATCCATCAACAACATTCCATGATACACCGCCTTCTAAATTGTCAGGATTCCAATTTATAATATTGTTTTCAATAAGGGTACTATTACTTTCTTTAGTATTATAACAAATTGTAGCTATATTATCACTATTCATGATATCAGAAATAAACATTTTGCCAAATCTCCCTTCTTGCAAAATTTGAAGTGAGTTTGCCAAGTCAAACACAAACGAATTGGATCCTTCATACATCTCTCCATCTTGATTATAGAACCCAAAAATGCCATCTTCGCCCATCCTATAGTCATAGGCAATGCCGTCGATATAGGTGCGGATGATGTTGCCGTCAGGGTCGATGTTGCGCACAGGGTTGCCACTGCACCAGGCGTAGGGGCTGATGGGGGCGTAGTCTTCAGCCTTGGGGTCCATGGTTGGTGTGCGGCCCAGCACGGGGTCATACATGCGGGCTTGGCTGTCGTACCAGTCGAGGCCGTTCTGGCGGTCGAGCTCCTTGGTGCCGTACTTGTAGGGCTGCACACTGGGGTTGCCCAGCGTGCCGCCGCCCAGCAGCGCACCGTAGGGGTAGTAGTTGTTGACCTCCTCGAGCGCGCCCTGCCCGTCTATCACGGCACGGACGTTGCCCTGATAGTCCTTGATGTAGTAGTGCAGGCCGCCCTCGCCGTCCATATAGCCGTAGTCGCCCATGATGCGCTCCAGCGCGCCGTCACGGTAGATGACTGTCTTGTTCATATTGCGATTGTCATAATTGTGCCTATTGTAATAGCGATTTGTACTGATTATCCACTTATTATGCAGAGTGCCAAAGTCGAAAATATTAAAATGAGGTACAGACTATGATCCTAACAGGAACATTTCGCCCATTGCGAGTAGCAGGTGTTAAATCAGGAATACTGTAACAGATACCTAATAGCATTTCGTCTTCTTGTTTATTTACACTTCGATTTATCCTAGCTTTATAAACTTTGCCTTGTTGTGAGACAATTATCTCTGCGACGATAGTTTGATGACTAAAATTGCCATGCGAGGTTTTGCTTACTCTGCTGACATATTCTTGAACACTTTCATTTGTTTTTTTTACTATTGGTTCATTATCAACATCTTTTATCCTATATATTCCATCGATACTGGGCTCTGCAGGCTTTTTATAACGAAACTCTTCAAAGTCCTCAAAGCCGAATGAGATTGTCGATGCAGCCATTGAGTTTCCTTTATATTCAATTATTTCTTTTACTAAATCTGCTATATGAGAGACTTTATTGTTATTATATATTGTTCTGAAAACAAGGTATCCGACCTCATGGGGTATGCCCATTTTGGTTAGCTGAACGACATGATCGGCTTTGCTTAAGTCTGTATAATACAAACTATACTTTTCTGCAGTTTCTTTAGTTTGGTTAAATATATCTTCTTTTGTTTGGCCTAATAAATTCGTTTTACCTAAATTAATAAATGTGATGCTCTTTTTAGTCTTGACATAGACAATGGAGGTTATTTCAGTTTTGTTTATACTTTGTATGGATTCAAACTGCAAGACAGTGTCACCTACACACCATTGATAATAGAGCCTAGGGAATCTTCCATCTTTAATCCATGCGGTTCGGTCGGTATCAAAACTTTTTTTAGAAAACCATTTGTCATCTACAAGCAAATATGTTTTATAAAGAGTTTGCCCCGGCAATTCATAAGCAACTTTAATTGAATCAGGCTTCTTGACCACAGAGACAAAACTCTCTTCTGTTGGTATGCCAACGCCTTTCATCTGAAACTCATCAAAATGGTGAAAAGTGTCATAATCCTCATGCACTGGCGTGGTGTTTTCTGCAAGCTTTTGTTGGTCAGACTGATAGCTGCAGCAGTTCAACAAAAGCCAGATAAGGCAGTGTGTCATAATTTGGATTTTCATAGTCCTTTTTTAAAGAGATTATTGATGATTGTATATGGACGTACTGCTTCATAGTATAATCCAGTTTCCCAGCTAATTCCAAAGTTCTTGTCGATTCTCACATTATAGATTTCATTTGATTTGGAACCCATTTCTGAAACCAAGAATGTATTTTCGCCATCTAATCCCAAGAATTGATTAATATATGGATGACCATTTCCACCCAGTTCTGATCCACCATTATATCTATATCCTGCACATATTGGATGACGAGATGACACAGTAACAGTTCCAGTCTCTTGGGAAAAATGTTGCGTGAACCGTTCTCCAACTAAGCCAGCTCCTGTATTGCAAGAACCCAAAAAGACCTCCATACCCTCTAAAATGTTTTTTAAATCTGACAAGTCTGTCAAACCATCAATACGGGTTTCACCAACATAAAAGGATCCTGGTCTTCCATGACTATTTATTGCGATTGCCATAGCACTCGAACCCAACATATCGTTAAGGCAATTCATGGCATCTACAAAATCACCAAGGTTGTCTACAACAAACATAGGGACGTTTTGTTCTCTCGCCACCTGATAATCAATTTCTAATACCTCGTCACGTTCTGATGGGAAGAATGCGACCAAAGGATACATCGTGTCATCATTTATATTGTCTGTATAGAATTCCCCTGTTGGATCTACAAACAATATCGGATTCCCACTGCACCAGGCGTAGGGGCTGATGGAATAATACTTTTCGGCCTTGGGGTCCATGGTGGGGGTGCGACCCAGCACAGGGTCGTACATGCGGGCCTGGCTGTCGTACCAGTCGAGGCCGTTCTGGCGGTCGAGCTCCTTGGTGCCGTACTTGTAGGGCTGCACGCCCTGGTTGCCGCCCAGCGTGCCGCCGCCCATCAGCGCGCCGTAGGGGTAGTAGTTGTTGACCTCCTCGAGCGCGCCCTGCCCGTCTATCACGGCACGCTCATTGCCCTGATAGTCCTTGATGTAGTAGTGCAGGCCGCCCTCGCCGTCCATGTAGCCGTAGTCGCCCATGATGCGCTCCAGCGCGCCGTCGCGATAGATGACGCTGCCGCAGTAGTCGCGCGTCATCAGGGTGACCTCGCCGGGGAAGTAGGTGGTGGTGTCGACGGGCACAGGATCAGAACCGCCCGGCACCGGGTCTGAGCCCAGCAGCCCGGCGACCATCGCATGCCCTGCGGGACTGTCATCAGCCGGGTCGATGAAGCCCATGTTGTCGAGCACATAGGCCGTCTGCAGCTTGCGTCCGTCGGCGGCATAGCGGTAGCGGATGATGTGGCCGTCGTCGAAGGCCACGGTCTGCGGCAGGTTCAGCACGTTGTA
>Ga0256404_1002978_pt1 | contig 35853 bp, 28 predicted proteins | sample RumenRJG_01DNA_FD_185990 | JGI IMG/M metagenome (GOLD analysis project Ga0256404, IMG submission 185990) | Bovine rumen microbial communities from Lethbridge, Alberta, Canada - RJG_01 | ecosystem: Host-associated > Mammals > Digestive system > Stomach > Rumen | place: Canada: Alberta | collected... | reverse complement strand
GTATGAGTTCGGTCTGCTCTGCCAGCATAATTACTATGTTCTTTATTTGATGTAAAGATACGAAAAAAATCGGACATAGCCAAATTTCCGGGACGAAAAGATTAACACCCAATGTATAAATATAACCCCTCCCAGACTTTTTCAGCAGCCTCGTCTTGTGCCGGCCCTCAAAAAATGTTCGACATGTTTTTAAAAGAAGTTGGGACATTATTTTAGGGCCGGCACAAGACCGGCCCCTGCAAAGCGTCAGTAACTTGCGAAACTCTTCATCCGGCGCCCGTTACTTCGACCTCCTCGGTCGCCGCGTTTCCGCGCCCGTCCATGGCCAGCTGTACATCGTGAAGCAGGGGCGGCAAGTCAGCAAGCGGGTGTTCTAAGCGAATGAAAAAGCCTCGAAGGGCGAATGAGTAGAGTTTCTCGGCATACCCGATAATGTCTGTGGAAGAAGATATTTTATTCAAGTTTCGCATGCTAACAATTACGTATAGCCAAGTCTGCCGCAAGCAGGGGCCGGTCTTGTGCCGGCCCTCAAAAAATGTTCGACATGTTTTTAAAAGAAGTTGGGACATTATTTTAACGTGAGTTCGATGAATTTAGCACAGAGTAAGTTGACGGTCAATGGAACGTTCAACGGCAATGGAGGGCTTCTTTGGGAAAAAACAATATGCAGCCAAGGCTGCCAGTGTATTTACCACGAAGTTCTCGACGCTTCTGTGCCTCGAATGCTCCACCTGAGCAATGTTCTTCAACTCGTCATTGACGGTTTCGATGATGGCTCTCTTTCTAAGCAGGAGCTTGTCGGTAACGCTCATCAAGGCTCCCTTCATGTTGTTCTTCAGTTTGGTTATCAGTTGTATCCCGTCCACAAAAAGACGCTGAAACAAATCCTTGCCGATATATCCTTTGTCACCGACAAGTTTTCCATAGAGCACTTCCACGAATGCCTTGTAGTCCAGAGGCTTCCTGTCGTCAACATCACCTGGTGTAATCATGAAGTTCAACAACTCACCTTTCTCATTACAAATCAGATGAAGTTTGAAGCCGAAGAACCATCCCATGGAGCATTTGCCCCTTTGGGCTATTCCCTTGAAAGTCTTGTGTATGTGTATACGTTGGTTACGGCATACCCGAAGCGGTGTGCTGTCTACAAAACTGATTCCCGTGCACTTACCCAAAAGAACCTTCTTGATAAATATGGCCAGAGGTATGGCCACCTCATGCTCAAGTTCGACAAAGCGGTTATAGGAGACTGTCTTTGGGAACAAATGTCTCAGGTGCTTACATACATGCTGCAAGTAAAAATGCTTCAGGCAGCGATAGCCCGAACCATGGAACAGAATCATGATAACCATTACCTCAGCCTTCGACAACGTCGAATCCCGGTGATATTCGCGCTTATTCTGGGGCTGTATCGTGTATTTTTTCATCTGTGCATCAAAAACTTTGCAGAAATCATCTGCCATACAAAAAAATTCTGTAATTTTGTCCTCGGTGATCATAGCGATTTTTGTCTGTTTCTTTGTATTTCAACACTATAAAGTTACAACAAATTTCGCTAATCACCAAATTTATAAGCACTTATAATTCATCGAACTCACGTTAACATACTATTTTTTTATCAAAACATTTATATGAAGCATATTAAATCTATTGTTACGGCATTGTTTCTTGCAGGTGGAATGGCATCTGCCAGTGCCATTGACTACACCTCGTATGTGGACCCCTACATAGGCTCAGGCGGCCATGGCCACGTGTTCGTGGGAGCCAGCGTGCCTTTCGGGCAAGTGCAGCTCGGCCCCATGAATATATACAAAGGATGGGACTGGTCGTCGGGCTACCACTACAGCGACTCTGTCGTCGTGGGCTTCAGCCACAACCATCTCAGCGGCACGGGCTGCTGCGACCTGGGCGACATCAGCCTCATGCCTTATACTGGCAAGGTGCGCACCTCACAGGGCAAGCAGACAGACATCTCAGGGGCCGCCTCGTCGCTCTACAGCCATGAGAACGAGCGGGTAAGCCCCGGCTACTATAGTGTGGCGCTCGCCAATGGCGTGAACGTGGAGCTCACCGCCACCCAGCGCGTAGGCTTCCATCACTACACCTACACCGGGACGGCCACGCCGCGGCTGCTCATCGACCTGAAGACGGGCATTGGCACGAGAAGCTATGAGACCTACATACGGCGTATCGACGACCATACCGTCGAGGGCTACCGCTTCTGCCACGGATGGGCCCCACAGCACAAGATATTCTTCTACGCCACATTCAGCAAGCCCATCAAGAGCCTGAAGGTGTTTGACAACAACGACTACATGGGCGACGACGAGCTGCAGTGCCGCGACGCCAAGGGGGTGGTGACATTTGCCGACGCCGACCGTGACGTGCTTGTCAAGGTGGCGACGTCGTCGGTGAGCTGCACCAACGCCAGGATGAATATGGAGAAAGAACTGCCCGGATGGGACTTCAACGCCACGCATCAGGCTGCCGTTGACAAGTGGAACAAGGAGCTGAGCGTTATCGACATCGATGGCACGAAGAAAGACAAGACCATCTTCTACACGGCCCTCTACCACATGTTCATCGCCCCAACGCTCTACTGCGACGTGAACGGCGACTTCCGCGGCATAGGCGACAAGATATACCGCAATAACAAGTTCACCAACTACACCATATTCTCGCTCTGGGACACCTACCGCACGCTGCAGCCGCTGATGACGGTTCTGAAGCCTGAGATGATTGACGACGAGGTGAACTCCATGCTCAGCATCTACGACCAGAACGGCAAGCTGCCCATCTGGCCCCTTATGTCGGGCGAGACCAACTGCATGCCCGGCTACAGCTCGGTGCCGGTAATCGCTGACGCCTATCTCAAGGGCTTCAAGGGCTTCGACGCCGACCGCGCATTGCGCTACATGGTGTCAACGGCCACCAATCCCAGGCAGAACGGCGTGCCGGAACTGATGAAGTATGGCTATATCCCTGCCGACAAGAAAGGAGAGGCCACGTCCATCAACCTGGAGTATGCCGCCGATGACCGCGGCATTGCCCTGATGGCGAAGAGACTCGGCAAGGACGACATCTACAGCACGTTCCTCAAGAGGAGCAACGCCTATCAGACACTCTTCGACCGCAAGATAGAGAAGATACACCCGAAGATGGCCGACGGAAGCTGGTATGAGCCTTACAACCCGTTCCTGGCCAACCACCGCGACGGCGTAGGCGACTTCACCGAGGGCAATGGCTGGCAATACACCTTCATGGTGCCGCAAGACCCCGAGGGACTCATCGCTGCCCACGGAGGCGACAAGGCTTTCGTGAAGAACCTCGATGAGCTGTTCGTGGCCCAGGGAGACCTTGGTGAGGGCGCCCCACCAGACGTGGACGGCCTTGTGGGACAGTATGCACAGGGCAACGAGCCTAACCACCACATCCCTTACCTGTATGTTTACGCAGGCGAGCAGTATAAGACCGCGGCACGCGTGCGCTCGCTCATCAGGCAGTTCTACAAGGCTGAGCCCGACGGCTATGCGGGCAACGAGGACTGCGGCCAGATGTCGGCATGGCTCGTGTCGTCGGCGCTCGGCTTCTATCAGGTCAACCCGTCAAACGGCGTGTACGTCTTCGGCAGTCCGGCCTACAAGCGGGCTTCCATCACGCTCAGGGGAGGCAGGAAGTTCACCGTCACGGCAAGCAACAACAGCGACAAGAACGTCTATATAAAGAGCGTGCGGCTCAACGGCAAGCCTTACACGAAGTCGTACATCACCTACGATGACATCATGCGGGGCGGCACCCTGTCGTTCACCATGAGCAGCAAGCCCAACAAGAGCTTCGGCGCAAAGACGGCCGACAGGCCCGTCAGCGCAAGATAACAAGGGCCCATAACGAATCTTGTGGGGATGCAAGTGCCAGCTTGCCTGTTGTCCTTGCGGGTGGGCACGCTCCCGTACTACGGCCGGATTACTGCAGTACTTCACTGAAGTACTCGGGTAATCCGGCCTTGATTACTGCAGTACTTCACGTGAAGTACTCGGGTAATCCGGCCTTGATTACTCGAGTATTCCGGCCTAAGTACTGGGACGGGGGAATAAGGAAGGCCCGCCCTTGCCGGATGGGAGAAAGAGAAAAATAACTTACTGTTATATGGATATAAACCTTTACTATTATATTAATGATAACAAATAAACCTTTTTCATTGCTGCTGAACGCAGCCACAGCCCTGGTGCTGAATGTGCTACCCGCACAGGCCGACAACCATTTGCCTGCCTGGGCTTTTGGTGGTTTCGAGCGTCCTGAGGGCGTAAATCCGCTTATCACTCCTAATGTGTCAACCTCTTTTTCTTGCCCCATGCGTGGGCATAGCGTGGCTTGGGAGTGTGCCGACACGTTTAATCCTGCCGCTGTAGAGAAAGACGGTAAGATATGCATACTGTACCGCGCCGAGGACGACCCTAACGCCGGCATCGGAGGGCGCACGTCGCGCATAGGCTATGCCGAGAGTAAGGACGGCATACACATTGACTACAGGCAGGCCACGCCCGTGATGTATCCCGACGACAGCGAGGTGTCGCGGACATACGAGTGGAAGGGCGGATGCGAGGATCCGCGCGTGGTGGCCGCCGACGTGGACGGCAAGACGCTGTACGTGATGACCTACACCTCGTGGAACAACAAGGTGCCACGCCTGGCCATAGCCACTTCTTCCGACCTGAAGACATGGACCAAGCACGGACCGGCCCTGCTGCGGGCTTACAACGGAAAGTTCAAGGACCTGGCCTGCAAGTCGGGCTCTATCGTTACCGAGGTGGTGAATGGCAAGCAGGTGGCTGCCAAGGTGAAGGTGAATGGTAAGAAAAAATACCTGATGTACTGGGGCGAACAGTGGGTGTGCGCCGCCACCAGCGACGACCTGGTGAACTGGACGCCCTATGTTGATGAAAACCAGAACCTTATATATCTCGTTACTCCGCGCGAGGGCTACTTTGACAGCATGCTCACCGAGTGCGGGCCTCCTGCCGTGAAGACCGGGGACGGCATCATCCTGTTCTACAACGGAAAGAACGACTCGGGCATGAAGGCCGACGCCGCCTATCCTGCCAACACGTATGCCGCCGGACAGATTCTCTTCTCGAACGATGACCCGCTGAAACCCATCGCACGCCTGGACAAGCCTTTCTTCCGCCCCATGACCGACTTTGAGAAGACGGGCCAGTATGCTGCCGGAACCGTATTCATAGAGGGTCTGGTGTACCACAACGGCAAGTGGTATCTCTACTATGGATGTGCCGACTCGATGGTGGGCGTGGCCGTGTACGACCCTGCACACCGCTCGGGCATTGGCGACCCCACCACGCTCCAGATTCCAGAGGGCATCGTCAACGCCTGGCCCGCCAACGGGCAGGGCAAGGTGCGCTGCACCATACACTCGTACAGCGGGGCCGCTGCCGACAGCGAGCGTCCCTTCTACCTCAACACGTCATACTCCATGCCCAACCACAAGTGGTGCGACACCAGCGCGGGCGACTCGTGGGTGGTGTTCGAGTTTACTGACGTGTACAGCATCCACCGCCTGGTGTTCCGCGACGTGCAGGGACACGAGTCGAACTGCGGCAATGTGCCCGAATATACGGTGCTGACCAGCATGGACGGCAAGCAGTGGACGGAAGTGGCCCACAAGACGGGCGTGGAGAACGAGGCCACGAAGGACGTGTCGTTCACGGACACCGAGGCCCGGTATGTGAAGCTGGTGCTGAAAAAGGGTACACGGGGCGACGGAAGGAAGGACAATGCCGTGCGCATCTATGGCGTGGACATCTATGGCGAGATGGCCGCGCAGGCCGACCACGCAGGCGTGGTGAGCATCGGCAAGACCCTGCTCAAGGGCAGCGACGCCATGAACGAGAGGGAGACGGCCGCCAACCTGCTGGACGGCAACCATACGGACAAGAACACGAAATGGTGCTTTGCCAAAGGCAATGCCGACACGCACCCGTACAACTTTGCCATCATCGACCTGGAAGACGAGTATATGGTGAGCGGCTTCCACCTGTACGACTGCCGCACGCTGGAGCCGGACGTCAACGTAAGCGACTACCAGATATACGTAAGCGACACGGCACCCGACCTTAGCCTCATCTCAGTGACGGGCGACTCGAACACGTGCTGGGAACTGGCTGTAGACAAGAAGGGACAGGCCAATGTCAACATCAAGAAGGTGACTCTGGACAATGCCGTAAAAGCGCGGTATGTGAAGCTGGTTGTCCCGCGCACCACCCCGACGCAGAACGCGCAGACCACCAAGCTGTATGCCTTTGACGTGCTGGGCACCTCTTGCACGACAGGCATCGGCCACGCCACCGCGCCCACACTGGCTCTGCCCGCCTTGGCCCGTGCCGGACAGACACTGCACGCTGACCTTGGCTGCCAGGGCGTGTTCATGCTGTACAGCCCCGACGGCACACTCGCTGCCAGGCAGCCGTTCAACGGCACGCTGTCGTTCAGCCTGCCCATGCAGAAAGGGCTGTACGTGGCCTGCATACGCACGGCGCAGGGGCTGCACGGCGCAAAGATGGCCATAAGATAGGGGCACGACGATACCTCAAGGGCTCGCCCACAAGCGTTAAAGGACCATGCGGGCGAACCGCCGCATGTGCATAAATCATTACTCCGTAACGGATATATCAACATCGTGCAGATGCGAGGCAAAAACGAAATTATCCTCCATGCTTTGGCGTGGCTGCCGTGCCTGTTGGCGTGGCCCGTACTTGCAATGTCCCAGAGCATCGGCAGTACGGCACCGCCTACAACCTGGCCGGACAGCGCGTCGGCAAGAGCTACAAAGGGGTGGTGACCGTCAATGGACGGAAGATGATACGGCGATAAGCGCAGCTTTTGAATATAACAGGGCCGCTCAGGACGTTTAAGTAGCGTCTTGAGCGGCCCGTCTGTCTCAAAAAAGTCTGGCTGAGGGGGCGCAGCAGATAGCGTACGTGTAGCTGTGCATCATTGGTGGCAGTGTAGTGGCCGGCCTGGTGCCGGCCACCAGCCGCCGGTGACGTACACCACTAGCCGCCGGTGCAAAGGTTTTCCAGGCTTTCCTGACTTCATCACATCTTTGGCTGGATAAAGTGTCAGCATTGATTATCAATTAGTTATAAGCATGTTTCTGCAATTGATGGTGACGCATTTACGAATTAAGGAAACGAAAATCATGTACATGCTTACGCTCCCTAAGGAGCTCTGAGTCTGTACGTGACTATTTTCCAATAAACTTATGTCCGATTCAGGGTGACGCATTGACGAAGTCAGGAGGGTATTCCTGTATGCGTGTCTGTTTTTTTATATACGCGCAAACGGTTGGGCGGGGATGAACCCCGCCCACGGTGTCACAGTCCCGCCCTGCGATGCATCAGCAATGATTGCGGTATTAATGTAGGGGCGGGGTTTATCCCCGCCCTGACCTCCGGATGGCATCAACATGGGAAATAATCACGTGTTATCCTGCGGGGTTAGGGCGGGGATAAACCCCGCCCCTGCAAAGCGTCAGTAACTTGCGAAACTTGAATATTTTATTTCTCACGCTGATAGCTATCAGCGTGAGAAATAACTTGCGACAGAGTACACTCGATATTATTCCTCAGGGTCGCTTTCTGCAGCCATCCAGTTGATGGGCTCATCGTCTTTGAGCTCGTAGTTCTTTGTGCGCTTCTCGGCATACTTGCGTGCAAGCTTGGTCCACTCTTGAATGCTCATGGCCGGGTAGCTGTCACCAAATTTGAGAATGGCTTCTTTCGCTAAGCCCAGGATGGAGATGTCGGTGTGTAGAGACACAATCTGGCGAAGATAGTTGTGCACCTGAAGATCCTTCTCAACATCCTCGAGCACATTGAACTTATTCTCAACCATCTCCAGTTCAGTGATGTTCTTGAAAGTAACGTACATGTACATGACGGTTACAACGTGGATGCCCAACTGAACTTCCTTAGCGTCGAGGCTCTTTGCCTCATGGTTCTCGTCATTGCGAAGATTGACAAGCAAATCTACATACTGGGCAAACTTCTTGTCAATTGGCTTGTCGCTATACTTGAGTTTGTTGAGGTGCATGCTGTAGAGCGCATTACTCAAGGCAGCGTGTTCTACATCACCGTTCCTGTCAGTAACCTCCTTGTCGTTGATAAGGAAGTACAGCTTCTTCAGATAAGACTCGTAACCTGTAACCAAGGCTTTCAGGTAGGTGCGTTTTTCAGCCAAGGTGAGGGTGTTGGGGCTGCAGTAGAGTTTGAAGAGTGCGTTGAGAATGTTGTCGCCAAGTCCATTGTATTTGTTGATGCTATTCACCTTCAGCACATCAATCATCCAGTCGAAGGCTTCCTCCAACGTTCTGCCTACTCCTGCCAGTCCTGCAAAGTCCTCACGAATCAAAGGAATCATCTTCTCCCTGAGGTTTCTGATCGTGTATGCTTGGGCCTCTTGCTCCCGGTAGCGCTCATAGATAGCGTGCCCCATCTGTTGCATAAGCGTCTGGTAGAACTCCTGGTTCTCAAACAGCTTGCGGTAGGCGTCGGTCTGAGTGGTATAGCACTGCTGAGCAGCCTTGCCGAAGACATCGGGGAAGATGCTGTCGACAAACTGGTTTTCATCATTGCCTGCTGCCTGCTTGGCCAACTTCTTGGTCGACTTCTTCTGGATGAGGTCGAAGATGCCTTCCACCATCACTCGGTCGGCTGGAGAGAAATCGCCCCGGAACATGATGTTCACCTTGTCAATGATGTTGTCGAGGAGGTCGCGATCGTCTTCGGGCTTGTGGCCCCCTTTTGGGTTTTCGCCCTTGATTTCGGGCTTGTTACCCTCGAGCGTGATGTTCTGCATCTCGTTGGCCTTGATGGAGTTGTTCACCAGCCTGACCTTTTTGTCGAGGTCCACCTTCTCGTGAGGGGTCTTTGGCAGTACCCTGTAGAGGTAGTCGGTGAAGATGTAGGTCTTCATGAGTGAACGGTCGAAAGTACGGGCTATCTGAGCCATGTAGCTGTAGAAGCGGATGAAGTTCTTTATCTTGCCACGAACCTCAAACTTCTTTTCCTCTTCCAGTTCCTCAAAGCGGCCGACGATAGGCTTCAGGAAGTTGGACATGGCACCAAGTTTCGACTTGCTCTTCCGGTCCTTCGTCAAAGCGGCATAGAGCTTATAGAACTTTTCCTCATCCTCTGAGGTCCAGAGGTGGAAGAGCTCAATGTCCTTATGGAAGCCATAGACATAGTTCACGTCCACGGGGTCGATGAGCTCCGTGCCCTTATAGAAAGGCTCAAAGGCAGCCTTTATCTCGTCAGCAGTATTGACAAAGTCGAACACAAAGGTGTCCTTCTTCAAGGGGTGCCAGCGGTTCAGTCGCGAGAGTGTCTGTACGGCCTTGACGTTCTTGAGTTTCTTGTCCACGAACATGGTGTGGAGCATGGGCTCATCGAAGCCGGTCTGATATTTGTCGGCCACAATGAGCATGTTGTAGAAGTCGCTGGAGAAATAGAGCGGGAGCTTGTCTTCAGAGATGTTCTTGTCGCCCCGTTGGTTCAACTGAGGCTCGGTGTATTCTTGTCCCTTGTATTCCACCTTACCCGAGAAGGCCACCAGGGGGTGAACATCCGTGATTCCGTGCTGCTTGCAGTAGTCCTTAATGGCAAAGAAATAACGAACGGCATGAGCCCTACTGCTGGTAACGACCATGGCCTTAGCCCTGCCCTCCATGCTCTGTAGCGTCACCTCGCGGAACTTCTCCACAATGATAGCAGTCTTCTTGTTGATGGTGTCCTTGTGGTTGTCGTGGAAAGCCTTCAGAGCTTTGGTGGCGGGTGTCTCCTCATAGTCGGGATTGTCCTTGCTCTGGCGTGCAATCTCGTAGGATACCTGGTAGGTGGTATAGTTCTTCAGCACGTCCATGATAAAGCCCTCCTCTATAGCCTGAAGCATGGAGTAGTTATGGTATGCCTTGTATTGTGGCTCGCCTTCTTTTGCGTTTGGAATCTTTTCGCCGAATGTCTGTAGGGTCTTAGGCTTAGGAGTAGCCGTGAAGGCATAGAACGATAGGTTGCCATGTTGCCCCTGGCTCAGCAGGTCGAGCATGAGGGCGTCCTCTTCCTTCTCCAGTTCCTCTACGGTCTTGTCTTCCCATTCTGCCATTTCCTTCAAGGCCTCGTCGGTGTCGGCAAGGGCAGCCTTCAGCTTCTCGGCACTCTTTCCGCTCTGACTTGAGTGGGCCTCGTCGACTACGATGGCATAATTCTTACCTCCTTGACGGTTCACCTCTTGATAAATCTGCGGGAAGCGTTGCAAGGTAGTAATCACGATACCAGTCTTTTCGGCATTGATGGCCTCTTTCAGCTTTTCGCTGGCATTGGCGTCCTTTTCCGTAATCGTTGTAACGGCACCCTCCACATGCTCAAAACCGAGAATGGTATTCTGCAGCTGATGGTTCAGAACTCTTCGGTCGGTAATGACGAAGACGCCCTTGAAGATGTTTTTATTCTCGCTATTGTGGAGTGAAGCCAAGCGATAGGTAAGCCATGCAATAGAGTTCGACTTTCCCGAACCTGCCGAATGCTGTATCAGGTAGTTCTTGCCCGCTCCGTTCGTCGCTGTATCATGGATAAGTTTTTCAACTGCATCAAGCTGGTGATAGCGGGGGAAGATGATTTTAGTCGAGGTATGCTTCACTTCCTTCTCCTTGCCATGCTTGTCCATAATGAGCGAGATGGTGGTCTCTTCCTGCCGCATGATATAGCGCTGAAGGATAGCCAGGAGTACATCCCTACGCAGCACTTTCTTCCATAGATAGGAGGTCGCATAATCGCCGTCCTCACTTGGCGGATTGCCGGCGCCACCTACATTTCCGGCTCCATTGCTGCCTTGGTTGAAGGGCATGAAGTAGGTCTTATCGCCCTTCAGTTCCGTAGCCATAATAGCCTCGTAGAGGTCGCAGCCGAAGTAAGCAAGTATGCGGTTATCGAAGTGGAAGAGGGGCTCCTTAGGGTTGCGGTTGTACATCCATTGCTCGCGGGAGTCATTGACATCCTGACCGGTAAACTGGTTCTTCAATTCTATTGCCACCACAGGAATACCATTGAGCGAGAGCACCATGTCGATGGAGTTCTTCACGTCATTGCTATACACAAACTGGCGGGTACACTCTAAGATGTTCTTCTTGTACGCCTCCGTCAACTCGGGATTGAGGTTTGAGGAAGGAGCAAAGTAACACAGCTTAATCTCTATGCCATGATCCTTTATGCCCTTGCGGAGCGTATGGATTAGGCCATAGTTCACGATGTCGCCCTGCATGGTCTTGTAGAGTTCGGCCTTGGCATTGCTGCCATACACACGCTCAAGCTTCTCCCATGCCTTTGGCTGAGAGTCCTTGATGAAGCGGATAAGCGTATCGAGGTCAATGGCCTTCTCCTTGTCGTAGGTAGCCTGATTACCCTTCGTGTAACCGCCTTCGGTGATGAGATAACGCTCTATATCTGCTTCAAGGTTGTGTTCCTTTAGTCCTTCTGGTGTCATAGCTTAAACTCTTTTCTTAGAATATGTTCTGTTTTTATTTCCTCCATGAGCTTCAAGATAGCCGTATTCAGTCAGCTGACGAAGATATCTCTTAGCGGAAGTCTCTGCAAAACCAAACTCGCCAACCAGCATCTCAGTTCTGATTTCTCGTTTATCAGACGCAAATATCAAGATGTCGGCCAGTTTGTCGGCCAAAGAAGGTTTTATCGACCATTTATCGACCATTTTCTTTTGGAGTTCTTGTTTATCGACCATTTCTGTATCAATAGACTTGAGGAACTGGTCGATATCGTGTTTCAAATGAGCACAATGCATTTTCGCCATGCAATTAAGGGACGCTGTAGTAATGTCCTCATGGCGCTTTATCCATTTACGTCCATAGTCGTAAGCGGCTTTCAGATCGAGGTTCATATTCTGCTCTACGATTGTACGTTTGCTTGAAGTGATACCCTCGTCAAACAATAGTTGAGCTTCTACTTCGGTGACGGTACTTCCCTCAATAGCTGTACTATGTGTAATGAGAGAGTAGAGATAGATTTTTTCGTAATCTATCTGTTCAGAAATGCCCAAACTCTTGTACTGTTGAAGCAATTTTAATAATTGCTCTTTATTCTCTGCAGTCATAGCTTAAACCCTTTTCTTTCCGGTTACGTATTCGTAGATGATGCTCTTCTTGTAGGACTTCAGCTCGTCAATCTTCTGCTGCTTGAGGGAGATTAGAGAGTCGATTTGAGAGGTCTTAGCGTCGAGATAGGAGGCAATAGCTTGCTGCTCGGAGAGAGGGGGAATAGGAAGCCATAAGTTTTTCAACTTGTCTTGGCTAATATTTGGTTGTCCACCACCTTCAGCTCTGTAAATTAGATAATCCTTTGCTGATTTAATTGCGTAAAAAAGATAATCGAAATAATGAACACTATCGCTCATTACACAACATGCTTGATTAACGCAACCGTCAATCATTGATACAGAAATATTGCCGACTGAAGCTCCATACATAGCAACAATTATGAATGGTGCTTTATAAATCTTCAGAGCGGAATATTTATTAAGGACTTGCTGAGATATCTTGTTTTTACAGCTGTTCATGATGCTACCATTTATATCACCGGACTGAATCCAATTTATTTCGCCTTCAAAGTTCGAATCTTCTGTTGCTTTAGGGGTCGTCCCGCTACCAATGTTTGCAAATACTCTAAAGACCTTATCTTTTGACCATTTCTCTGGTATCTCTCCAATCCATTCAACGCCACTATCTTTGAACTTTCGTTCGATTGCTGGCTGCGTCTCGGAAGAACTGATGCAAGCATCATTCTTCTCTCGACTTGCACAGCAATTCATTTTGGCATTAGGGTCAAGACCTTTGGTGACAGCCTCTGTGATAACCGACTGCTTATAAGCCTGCAATTCACTTATCATTTCCTCTTGCAAGGAAATCAAAGAATCTATCTCGCCACATTTTGTGTCGAGGAAAGAAGCTATTGAACGTTGCTCGTCAAATGGTGGCACAAGTATATTACAGCAAGATAATTTGTCTTGTCTAAGATTTATTCTAATAAAGCCCTTTGCCTCTTGTCTTACTTGTTCTCTAGATATGTGAGACGATAGATAATAGAACAGATACTTTGGTAAAGTTTTATTATCTGTAACTCTAAAACCTTTGCAGAAACTATTCAATCCAAGATTGTCGATTTGTTCTTCTATTATAGCAGGTTTTCCTACACCATCATAATCTTCTGAACTCATCAAAAATAGTAAATCGTCTTTAAAGACCAAATTTTGATGCTCACCTTTCTCAATCTTCACCTTATACATCTGTTTAGGATTGATAACTGAATTATTGAAGATGTTGGTAAAGGGAATATATAACATATATGAATCCTCATCATCATCTACGTTAAAATCCTCACCTGATTTACCTGTAAGTCCACCATACAAAAAACCAACGTCTTTTAAACGCCTTGTATTCCAACTTTGTGGAATTTGAGGCAACCAAGCGATACCACTATCCTTATATGATTCGTATGTCTTTGCCATAGTTATCCAAGGATTTTAGTCATCAACTCACTTTCCTGCTGCTCCAACTCCTTGAGGTGGGCAAAGATGTCCTCACTCTTGCGGGGAGCCACGTACTTGTAGAACTCACGGGTGAAAGGTATCTCGTAACCTATCTTGGTTTTCTTCTCGTCAATCCAGGCATCGGGAGCGTAAGGGAGCACATTCTTCCGCATGTACTCGTCAATGTCCTCGGTCCAAGGCACGATCTCGGTGTCGCGCTTCTTGCTGTCGGGCTGCTTCTTACCCTTCTTCAGGATGGGCTCGCCTGTATTCTCGTCCACCAACGGACGCTCCACGGTCAGCTTCGAGTATTTGAAGTATTCGTTGTCGAGCACCTTGCTCTCCACCTTCAACGTCCCGTCATCGCTCTGGTAGCTCCAGTCGGTAAAGTCCCAATAGGCTTGCATGATGAGCTCACGGCAGCGGTCGGTCATCTCCACTCGCTTGTTGCCCAGACTCTTTCGGCGCTTGTCGTAGCACTGGCTGGCATCTATGAGCTGCACCTTGCCCTGGCGATTCTCGCTCTTGTTCTTCGTGACAATCCAGATGTAGGTGGCAATACCTGTGTTGTAGAACAGGTCGTTAGGCAACTGCACGATAGCCTCCAACCAGTCGTTCTCCAACAGATAGCCACGAATCTCGCTCTCGCCGCTGCCGGCATCGCCCTTGAAGAGGCTCGAGCCGTTCTGAATGATTGCCATGCGGCCTTCGTCCTTCAGCTTGGCAACACCATTGAGCAGGAACAGCATCTGTCCGTCACCAATGGAAGGGAGTCCGGGGCCAAAGCGACCGGCATCACCAAGGAGATGCTCTTCCTGTACGGCTGCCTTCGAGGTCTTCCACTCAATGCCGAAAGGAGGATTGGAGATGATATAATCGAACTTATAGCCCGGGAACTGGTCGTCGCCAAGGGTATCTCCCTGACGCATGTTCTCGGCATTACCGCCCTTGATGAGCGTGTCGGCCTTGGCAATGGCAAAGGTCTGGTTGTTGAGCTCCTGACCATAACTGGTGATCTCAGCCTCGGGGTCTATCTTCAAAAAGCGCTCTGTCAGACAACTCAGCATCTGACTGGTGCCCATGGCCATGTCGTAGATGGAAGCCGTGATGCCCTCGTCCTCCAGCTGCTGTTCGTTGTCGCCAACAAGCAGGTCGGCCATGAGGTAGATGATATCGCGGGCGGTGAAGTGGGCTCCGGCCTGCTCGTCGTAACTCTCGGAGAACTTGCGCACCAGTTCCTCGAAGATGTAACCCATGTCCACACTCGTCACCTTGTCGGCACCAAGGTAGGCCTTCGGCGTACAGAACTCCTTTACAACGAGATAGAGCACATTATTGTCGGCCATCTTCTGGAGCTCACGGTCGAAGTCCATACGCTCGATGATGTCTATCACATTCTCCGAGAAGTGGTTGAGGTACGACTCAAAGTTGGCCTTGATATTCTCGGGGTCGTTCAAAAGTGTCTGGAAGGTGAAGGGTGAAGTGTTATAGAATTGCTGTTTGGCAGCTGACTGCAGGAATCCCTTTTTCACCACGATGCCATCCTTGTCGAGCTTGGCATTGGTGTCAAGCACAGCCTGCTTGGTGGGCGCCAGCGTGTCGTCGAAGCGCTTGATGACGCACATGGGAAGAATCACGTTGCCATACTCGTGTGGCTTGTAGATGCCCACGAGCTTGTCGGCAATGGCCCAAATGAGGTTCGCCTTCTCTTGGATGTTGATGGTGGTCTGCTGTTGAATATCGTTGGTCATAGGTTCATCTTTAATCTATAGTAAGCACAAAAATACAAAGAAATAATGAATAGAAGCGACCATATCAGAATATTATTCTTATTTTTCATGCAAATGAATGTCTCGGCCGTCACAGACAGACATGATTCACAGTATGACCGCGCAAAAAATGGTCCATCAATCAAGAAATCTGTAGAATTCTACAAAAATGGCCGCAAAGTGGGAAGGCATGCCGTGTAGGGTGGTCATACAAAGACAGGCTCGCTCTCCGCATTCACTCCCCTCGTCACCGCGGTCACCAGGTATTCGGCGCCAGCGGGTACGACCATCGTCGGTTCGTAGGTGATGCCGACGAGCGTCGCCTCGCGGCCCCCGCCATTGCTGCGGTAAACGGCGTAGTAGCAGCCGTCGACAGGCGACCATGTCAGACGGAGGCTGTCTGCCGTCACCACCGTCGCTCTCACGTTCTCCGGTTGCTTTGGTCGCACCATCGGCTGCTGTCCGAGATAGGGTGGGAGGACAGGTTTGGCGAAGGCCTCGCGGATGGCGCCGTTGATGTTGCAGGGGTTGTCGAGGAGCCAACGGGCGCTGTAGAGTAGGGCACCCTCCACCTTATTATTATTGGAGGCCTCGCTGAACTGCAAGCGCAGGTCGTCGTTGGTGCGGAATAAACTGCTCCGCGCCGTCGGCGAGAAGCGGTAGAGGCCGTAGCCCACCATATAGTGCGCGTTGGTGCAGAGGTCGGCAAATTCCTTCAGTCGCGGCGTGAAGAAACGCTCCGTACTCCAATAAAGCTGCGGGATGAGCACGTCAATCCAGCCCTCGCGTGTCCATTTGTCAACGTTGCAGTACATCGTGTTGAGGTCGTTGTCGTGGTTGCCCTGCGGCGAGACCGAGAACAGACAGTTCGGCCGCACGGCGCGGATGGTGCGCCTCACGAGCACGATCATCGAGTCGACGTTGGCGCGACGGAAGTCGGCGATGTTGCTGAACTGCCGGCCGTATTGGCGGAACTCCTTCTCGTCGTTCATGCGCTCGCCGGGTTGCAGCGCGGGGTAGAAATAATCGTCGAAGTGGATGCCGTCGATGTCGAAGCGCGTCAGCAGGTCCTTCACCACGTCGGCCACGCGCTGTCGCACCTCCGGCAGGGCGGGGTTGTAGACGCGCAACAGGCGGTAGGTCTTCACCCATTTGGCGGGTATCGACCGGTCGAGCTTCGGCCACGGTGTACGGCGGTCCTTACGCATCGCCACGCGGTAGGGGTTGAGCCAGGCGTGGAACTGCATGCCGCGGCGGTGGGTCTCGCTGATGAGCCACGGCAGCGGATCCCAACCCGGGTCCTTGCCGCGGGTGCCGCTGAGGTACTGGCTCCACGGCTCGTAGGGCGAGGCGTAGAACGCGTCGGCCATCGGGCGCACCTGAAACATCACCGCATTGATGTTGAGCGCCTGCAGCGAGTCGAGGTAACGGCGGTAGGTGGCCTTCTCCCGCTCGATACCGCGCGCGTCGGTGATGTATTTCACCGGCCAGTCGATGTTGGCCACCGTCGCCATCCATACGCCGCGGAAGCTCTTCGGCGGCAGCTGGGGTGGGGTAGTGGACGTCGTGTCTATGGTGCTGGTGGTATTGGCCTTGGTATCTGGTCGTGTGGCGATGTTGTTCTTATGGGTGCCGCAGCCTGCGGCGAGCAGTGCGGCAGCGATGAGCAACGCGCCTTTCCGTTTGATGTCTTTCACTTTCCTTTTCGTGTTCATAATGTTCAAAGGTAGTGCAAAAGCGGCGAACGGCCAAGAATTTGCCCGCTTTTTTATCAAGGCCTCCCCCCGGCCCCCGTTAATTAATGCCACCTTTTAACGTTATTTATTTCCAAAGTAAAAAGTATTGCACCGTGGTTTCGTGTTTAGTGAAACTAACATATAGTTTAGCGTTAAAGCTTGTTTAATTGAAATGGAACCACTACATTTGCATCGTTAAACAAATAAATCATAAACAAACATTCAGCTTTATGGAAAACACACAATCTCCTATCGTCATCATCGATGACGAGGCTCTGGAGCATGCGCTCGAGCCACTGACAACCGACGAACAAGGCCAGGCACGCCGCGAGGCTCTGTTGACCACCGTGCGCTACTTCACGCGCATCATCAACCTCCCCGACCGCGGCACCGGCTTCCCGCGCTGGCCCATGAGCCGCGCCCGACTCATCGACCTCGCCTGGAACCTCTACCAACTCCACTGCTTGCGCAGTGCGGAGACGGGTGAACTGCTTACCATGCGCCGCATCGCCGAACTACTCTGCGAGAAGCTCCACCGCCCCATGCCCAAGGACCCCTACCACACCGCGTGGGCCTGCCGACGGAAGGGCCGCACCATCATCGACCACTTCGTCCAGATTCTGCAGCACGGCTTCCATCTCAATGCGCTCATCGACTGGTCGGAGCCCCTGCAGTTCCCTTACTTCACCAGCTACCGCGGGGTGTTCTAAGGGAGAAAGGAGCGCGGTGTGGTGGCATCACAGTTTCGTAGGAGCGTCGCCATTCCTGGCGACGACTATAGTCTCGGTGAATACGATTGTACCCGGCAATCTCGTCAATATAGTAAACACTCATTGACCTGAGAAGTCTGAATTATTAACGCTTAAACTTATCGCTTATGCAAGACTTTATCGAAATGCAGCGGCGGCAGGAGGCCGAACGTCAGCAGGCGCTCGACAGCTTCGACCAGCAGTTGCGCCGCATCATCAGTCATCAACCTGGCACCGCCCCCTGGCGCGGTACGTCGCGCGACCTCGTCGAGATGGTCGATCTGGTGGCCTCGCGTCAGTCCATCTGCGATGACCGCGGCATCCCGCTCTCGCGCATGGAGCTGGCCCGCAAGGCTTTCGCCGCCACCGGCCTCCATCTGCCGGCCCACGTTAGCAGTGTGGTCCAGCGCATCCGCAACCGCACCAGCACCTCCCACAGCCTGCTCGTCAGATGGGGTAGAGGAAAAGGGAGGGAGTTGTGTGCTACCGTGGTGGTGTAGCCCCATTCACCCCATCCACCCCATCCACCCCATCCTCAATAACTCACCAACTCATAAACTCATCAACTCATCATGAAAGATACAGATCGTCAACATCTCAGTGATCACTTCACGCTCTTCGAGTTCACCCGCTCAGGTTACGCCATTGAGAACGAACTCGACAACATCCCCAACGAATCGCAGATTGCCAGCATGAAGGCCCTCTGCCGCAACATTCTCGAACCCCTCCGACAGCAGTTCGGCCCCATCATCATCTCCAGTGGCTTCCGCTCGCTCGAGGTCAACCGCGGCGTGGGTGGTGCACAGTCGTCGCAGCACCTGCGCGGTGAGGCTGCCGACATTGTGATCAACGGCCGCGACGATGCCAACGCGAAGTTCGGCTTCATCATGCGCAACCTCGACTTCGACCAGCTCATCCTTGAGCCCATCGGCGCCGTTAACCCCCGTTGGATCCACGTCAGCTACACCATGCGGCATAAGAACCGCCACAACACGATTGTCTGAAGCACCGGGCTAACGACATGACCTTCAATCCGTTACCAATGTGGTACCCCTCATGGTACCCCTCTCGGTACCCCTCTCGGTACCCCTCGTGGTACCCCTCGTGGTACCCCCCTTGGTACCCCTCCCGCTCTTGCGGCATCCAGAAATCCGTCGTACCTTTGCATTGTCAAAAGGAAACAAGGCGCCACGTAACCTCAGACAACCAATCAACTTATTCATTAACCATTTAATCAAAAGAAAGGAAAACACTATGAGTTTGCTTTACAAGAAGTATCAGAACAAGTCAAAGGCCAGCAAGGCCTACGGTAAGTGGTACGGCCATGCCGTCATCATCGACAATGTATCAACCAAGCAGTTGGCCGACGAGGTGAGCCACGCCACCACCGTCACCTACGCCGACGTCATCGCCGTATTGGCAGAGCTCACCAACGCCATCAAGGCACATCTCCAGAACTCGCATAGCGTCACCCTCGACGGCATCGGCCGGTTCAAGGTGGGCATCTCGACTTCCGGAGTAGCCGACCGCGCTTCGTTCTCCGCCAACAACATCAAGCGCTATCGCATCAACTACCAGCCGGAGGTGAAGTTCCAGCCCAACGGCAAGGTGAGTGACAGCGGCAAGCGCCTCGGTACCTATGTCAACCAGTTGCTCAACGGCATCACCGCCCGCGAGTTCGGCATCTCGGAGGCTGCTGCCAACGGAGGCTCAACCTCCGGCGGGCAGACCACTGATGATACCGCTTCCGGCGGTGCTACCTCCGACGGCGACAACGTGGGCAAGTAAGCATCGTCTAACCCTTTAATACCATGTAAGCCATGAAACATAAGGAAACCTGGAAGTTCATCATCAACATGATCATCTCCGTGCTCTCCGCAGTTGCCACCACCCTTGGGATGGCAAGCTGCAGGTAGAAAGCCTCCCCCCGCCCCCTCCAAAGGAGGGGGTGATGTGGGGGACAAGGAGAAACATAGTCCGGCGGCAGGAATGCCGACGCTCCTACATGCTGCGGTAAAAAAAATCAGGGCGACGGCCGCCCATTATTGCCGAAAAAGCATTAAGTTTGCAGGCAGAATACAACTTATCATCCAATCATCATCATGCAAACGAAATCATACCATACGATGCGCCCGACCTCGAGCTACTCGTTGCGCCCGACCTCGAGCCATCTGTTGCGCCCGACATCCTTCCGTTGTTTCACGCTTATCCTCATTTTGTCGCTCTTTGCCGCCACGTCATGGGCTGTAGAGGGCCACCGCACTTCCAAACGGCCGAAAGTGGCCCTCGTGCTCGGCGGCGGAGGTGCAAAGGGCGCAGCCGAGGTGGGCGTGCTGAAGGTCATCGAACAGGTGGGTGTGCCCATTGACTACATTGTCGGCACCAGCATCGGGTCGATCATCGGCGGTCTGTATTCCATCGGCTACCGCGCCGACGAGCTCGATTCGCTCTTCACCCATCAGAACTGGCTCGAGCTGTTCAACGACGCCCGCGTCCACAATCAGGGCAAACTCAAGAACATCCGCGGCCACGGACTGATGAAGGGCCGCGGCATCATCCAGTTCCTCGACACCCTCGTCGCGCGGCGCATCGACACCACCCGCATCGCCGGTTACCCTGACTCAATCAACTTCAACCGCCTCCCCATTCCTTACCGCGCCGTGGCCTGCGACATCAATACGGGAAAGGCGGCGGTATTGGCCGACGGCAACCTCACCATGGCCATGCGCTCGTCGATGGCCATCCCGGGGATGTTCAAGCCCGTCCGCCGCGACTCCCTGCTCATGCTCGACGGTGGTCTGGTCAATAACCTGCCGGTCGACGTGGCGCGCGCCATGGGGGCCGACTATGTCATCGCCATCGACCTGACGCAGAACAAACACCCTGACTATCAGCCGAAGACCATCCGTAAGTCGATGCCGAAGGTAGCCAAGTGGCTGCGCACGCGCCCCGATTTCGTCAACTACAACCGCAACCGCCAGGATGCCGACGTCTACATCAATCCCACGCTCAAGGGCTATAACGTGATGAGCTTCAACCAGGGCGACATCACCGACATGATTGTCCTCGGGTGGAAGGCCGCCTACGACCAACGGGAGGAACTGGAGAAACTCAAAAGCCTCCCCACAGTCCCCTCCCGAGGAGGGGGGAATGCCTCTTCCAAGCCCTCCACAAAGGGGAGGGAGACCAGCAACCGATAGCGGCGCACCCGATAAACCCTGTGGATGCGTCTGTACCGGGCCAACTGTACATGGGTTGCTGTCGCAACTTATTTCTCACGCCGATTACGCCGATTTTGGGGATGCAGCACCTGTGCTGTCTGTGTGAAATCCATATGAGCAACACCGGCGGCTGGTGGCCGGCACCAGGCCGGCCACTACACTGTCACCGGTGGCGTACATCACCACGGACATTATCGGGTGCGCCCCGTTAGCGCCTCGTAAGGTCCCCAGAATGAACTGCCCGTTCGGTGCCTCGCCTTAAGGCATGGGGCCTCCGGGGAGGGGCCTCTGGGGAGCGTCCTCTAATTTTTCGTTGAATATTTGTGCAGTAAAAGGAAAATTTGATTACCTTTGCGCCGTATAATTGACACATTATTAATAATAGACTAACAATAATGAAGAAGAACATCATTACCGCTGTGGCCCTGGCATGCCTCCTGGCTGCCCCCGTGGCCCAGGCCGCAGCCGCCAATGCAGGCGTGGAGATGACCGAAATGGCCACTGTCAAGAAGACCTCAAAGAAAAAGACAACAAAGAAGACCACAAAGAAAACCACTGCCAAGAAGTCGACGTCCTCTAAGAAGTCATCGACCGCTACGACAGCAAAGGTAGACTCTTCGAAGACGGCCGAAGCCGCCACGTCGACGTCATCGTCGAGCACAGGCCTCGGTTCAGTGCTGGGTGGCATCCTCGGCGCCGCCACCGGTTCGTCGAGCAGCACCGCCGGCAGCATCCTCTCCGGACTGACCTCCATCTTCGACGCCAACAAGCAGGCTACGGCCAGCGACCTCGCAGGCACCTGGAACTACACCGAGCCAGCTGTGGTGTTCAGCAGCGAGAACGCCCTGAAGAACATCGGCGGTAAGGTAGCCTCGTCGGCTATCGAGAGCAAGCTCAAGACGCAGTTCGCTAAGCTCGGCATCAAGAAGGGCGCCATGAAGATGACGTTCGACAAGGACGGCAACTTCACCCAGACCATCGCCGGTAAGACACTCAGCGGCACCTACACCATCAAGAAGAAGCAGGTGGTGCTGTCCTACGCCGGTCAGGTGCAGCAGTTCATCGGCACCACGCAGGTGGACGGCAACGACCTGCTCATCGTCATGGACGCCAGCAAGTTGCTCAAATACGCCAGCGTCATCGGTACGGTCACTGGCAGCAGCGCGCTCAAGACCTTAGGCAGCCTCCTCGGTTCGATGGACGGCATGCAGGTGGGATTGAAGTTGAATAAATAAGGGAAGCCTCTCCCCAACCCCCCTCCGAAGGGGAGGGAGAAGAGCCCACCGGTGTCAGTGTAGTGGCCGGTCTTGTGCCGGCCACCATCCGTTTTTTAACAATGATGCAACTCCATCTTTACAGTTATAAGCCGCAGGATGAGGCGCCCAATGGTGCACCCGCCCTGCTCCTGCAACCCGTCGACAGCCACGATCTCGAGGAATTGCCGACGGAACTTGAAGCCCTGACAACCCGCGTCGCCAGGGCTTTCGTGTTGGTGCCCGTGCCCGTCGGCCGTTGGTTTGACGAACTGGCGCCCTGGCCCGCACCACCCGTCTTCGGTAAGACGCCGTTTGGCAATGGCGCACCGGCCACGCTTTCATTCCTCCTCCATCGTGTGCTGCCTGCTGTCGTCGCCGCCGACCCGTTGCGCGCGGTTAGCGAATGTGGGCGCATTGTCGAAACTACCATAGAGGTGGAGAAAGACGGGGGCGCATCGTCGCTTCCGGAAGACGGAAGCGTGTTTGGGCTTCCTGAATATACCGCCAGCGTTTACCGCGTCATTCTCGGCGGCTATTCCCTCGCAGGCTTGTTCGCATTATGGGCAGGAACGCAGTATGCGTTCAGTGCGGTCGTCGGCGCCTCGCCATCGGTGTGGTATCCCAATTGGATAGACTATGCAGCAAGCCATCCGATGCTTGCCCATGCTGTCTATCTCAGTCTTGGCGACACCGAGCACCGGTCGCGCACGCCCATCATGGCCACCGTTGACGACTGCATCCACCGTCAGCTCACCATCGTTCAGGACCAGCACCTCCCCGCCATTCTCGAGATGAACCCCGGCAACCACTTTAAGGACAACGGTCTCCGCATGGCCAAAGGCTTTGCGTGGAGCTTAGAAGTTTAGGATTTCGTCGCCAGGAATGTCGGCCATGTAATGTCGCCGCTCCTACGCAAAGGCGACGTTCCTACGGTCAATTGACACGTTATTTGTGCCTTTATCTAAACAAAATGTCATAAATATAAAAATATTCTTGCCTTTTTATCATTATATCCGATGAAAAGTGTAATTTTGTATCCGAATTAGTATTAACTCATTAACTAAAGGATACAGTATGTGTGGAATCGTAGGAATATTCAATATCAAGGAGCAGACGCCTGAGCTCCGACAGAAGGCGCTCGGCATGAGTAGGAAAATCCGTCACCGCGGACCTGACTGGAGCGGTATCTATTCGGGTACCACCGCCATCCTCTGTCACGAGCGACTGTCAATCGTCGACCCCGAGAGCGGAAAGCAACCGCTGTTCTCACCTGACAAGAAGCAGGTGTTAGCTGTCAACGGTGAGATTTACAACCATCAAGACTTGCGCGCCGACAAGGACGTCAGTGCCGACTACGACTATCAGACGGGCAGCGACTGTGAGGTCATCCTCGCGCTCTACCGCCAGTGGAAAAACGCCGGCGCCGACCCCGCCAAACTCACCCCGCTCATCGAGCGGCTCAGCGGCATCTTCGCCTTCGCGCTTTACGATGCCGATAATGATTCTTTCCTCATCGCCCGCGACCCCATCGGCGTCATTCCGCTTTATATTGGCTACGACCCCGACGGCCGCGTGTATGTGGCCAGCGAACTGAAAGCGCTCGAGGGGCAGTGCGACCACTATGAGCCATTCCTGCCCGGCCACTACTACTGGAGCGGCGACCCGGGCATGAAGCGCTACTACAAGCGTGACTGGATGGACAACAAGACGCGCACAGAGAGCGACCTGAGCTATGGGCAGGCCGTCGAGGAGATACGTCAGTCGCTGATGGGCGCCGTACGCCGCCAGCTGATGAGCGACGTGCCTTACGGCGTGCTGTTGTCGGGTGGTCTCGACTCAAGCGTCATCTCAGCCATCGCCGAGCGCTACGCCGACAAGCGTATCGAGGACGGCAGCGTTACCAAAGCCTGGTGGCCGCGCCTGCACTCCTTCGCCGTCGGTCTGAAGGGTGCGCCCGACCTGGCTAAAGCCAAGCTCGTCGCCGACCATATCGGTACCGTACACCATGAAATCAACTATACTATTCAGGAGGGTCTCGACGCCATCCGCGACGTAATCTACTTCATCGAGACCTACGACGTGACCACCGTGCGTGCCTCTACGCCAATGTATCTGTTGGCCCGTGTCATCAAGTCGATGGGCATCAAGATGGTGCTGTCGGGTGAGGGCGCCGACGAGATCTTCGGCGGTTACCTCTATTTCCACAAGGCGCCGTCGCCCGAGGAGTTTCATAAGGAGACGGTGCGCAAGCTGTCGAAGCTCTATATGTACGACTGCCTGCGCGCCAACAAGTCGCTCGCCGCGTGGGGTGTGGAGGGCCGTGTGCCGTTCCTCGACAAGGAATTCCTCGACGTGGCGATGTCGATGCCGCCGAAGTATAAGATGTGTCCGGGTAAGACCATCGAGAAGAAGGTGGTGCGCGACGCGTTCAGCGATATGCTGCCCGAGGCTGTGGCTTGGCGTCAGAAGGAGCAGTTCTCCGACGGCGTGGGTTATTCCTGGATTGACACGCTGAAGCAGATTACTGCCTCGGCCGTAAGCGACGAGCAGATGGCGCATGCCGCCGAGCGCTTCCCCATCAACCCGCCGCGCAACAAGGAGGAATACTACTACCGTTCGATCTTCGCCGAGCACTTCCCCAGCGACAGTGCCGCGCGTTCGGTGCCGTCGGTGCCGTCGGTGGCCTGCTCTACGGCTGAGGCCCTCGCGTGGGATGAGGCGTTCAAGAATATGAACGAGCCCAGCGGAAGAGCCGTGAAGGATGTGCATGAGTAGCCCCACCCCCTCTTATGCGCCCATGGGCGCATAAGAGTACCCTCCCCCACCCAGGGGAGGGTGAGATTACAATAAGCAGGTGGAATTTCGATGACAGTGGACTTTCGGTGACAGTGTAGTGGCCGGCCTGGTGCCGGCCACCGTCCGCAGGTATTGACGGGATTGTTGTACCAAGGGACGGTGTCCGACACCAGGTCGGCCACTACACTAATACCATTTTATTCTTCGTCCTGCGGGTGCGATAGCTCTATAATCCGTTGGTTGGCCGACCCGCGGAAGGCGAGGGTGACGTCGCGCTGGGCGGCAATATACGGGCCGTCGACGATGACGTCGACGTAGGGCAGGATGGCCTTCAGACGGGAGGCCTTGATCTGCTCGATGGTGTAACCCGTGTAGAGCCAGATGTCCTTCGAGGGCAGTTTGGCGCGGATGTATTTGACGAGCGGCAGCAGGTCGTCGAGCGAGTCGAGCGGGTCGCCGCCGGAGAGCGTAAGGCCTTGGATATAAGGATGGTCGAGCTCAGAGATGAGGTAGTCGCGGTCGGCCTCAGTGAAAGGCTGGCCGCCGTTGAAATCCCAAGTCTCCGGGTTCTGGCAACCAGGACAGTGATGGGTGCAGCCGGCGAGCCACAGCGTGACGCGGAAGCCTTCGCCGTTGTTCACGTCGCAGCTCGTAATATCATGAAAATGCATAGTCATCTTCCAAAAAGCTATTCATTGTATTTCAATTTTATATTATTACAAGCTTGGAATAAGGATTTCATTCCACCTTCCAGTCGGCAACACGTCCCGTCTCCGATGAGAATGAGCAGCCGATGCGGTAGACCTTGCGAGGGTCTTGGGCGTATGGCGCAGCGTAACCTTTGGCCTCAATCTGCGCCAAAGCCTCACTGGCGGGATGGTCGAGCTTAAACTCGAAGATGTAAACATAGTTGGGCGTGTGAAGCACCATGTCGGCAATGCCGTCGGAGTTGGGCATCTCGTTGAACGTGATGAAATTCTGACTGGCAATGAGACGGATGATCAGGAATACCACCATGTGGAACTCCTTCTCATAGCTTTTCTTCGTATTGTCCACCCGCAGATTGAAAGGAAGGGAAGCGATGAAGTCCACGAGCATGTCGTGGAACTTGTCAATCTGCCCGTCTTCCAATGCGATGGCAGCATCTTCCACCCAGGAGCGTGTCCGGCGGCCGTTAGTATCGCGGAAGTAGCTCCCCGCCGCAAGGGTGAGGAAGCCCTTACTTACTTCCTTGTTGGGCAAGTCGAGACAATATCGGTTGCGGCGCCGGTCATAGCCTTTGATGGTGAGATAGCCGCTTTGGTAAATCATCGGCACGGGAGCCTCCACCGTGGCGCGATAGTCTACAAATTCCTCAGGGCTGTACTCCTGGCCGACAATCTGTGACAGGTCCTCCTCGCTGTGGGCCAGCAGACGAAGCAGATAGGTCGGCGTACCTGAGGCGAACCAGTAGTCACCGAAGTTATTGTCGGCAAAAGCATTAAGTAGTGAGAAAGGATTGTAAATATCCGTCATTTTCCTGCTGAAGTGATAACCATCGTAGGTTTCTTTCAGCAATCGTGAGGCTTCCTCAGATGGCATGTCGTTGGCCTCGGCCAAGTCTTCAATAGAATCGTGGAAGTCATCGTTGAGTTCATCCTGAGAGATACCGCAGATAGCCTCGTAGTTTGGATTCATGCTGATATCCCTTGCATTGTTGAATCCCGAGAAGACACTCACCTGCGCGAACTTTGTCACACCGGTGAGGAAGACGAAGCGCAGGTCTGCGTCGGCAGACTTAAAGGTTGAAAAGAAAGATTTGAGAATGTTGCGGTTCTTATCTTCCAACATCATTTCATTGCAGCCATCACTGACCTTGAGCCCTGTATCCATCACATCGAGCATGGGCTTGTCGTATTCATCAACGAGTACTACGCACCGTTTGCCGGTCTGCTCGTGGGCCTTGCGGAGCACAAAGGCAAAACGGTCGCTATACTCCGAGGAATAAGGATTCTTTCCATAGGCGTCCTCCAAAGGCCCCAAGAATTCGTTAATGCTACTTTCTAAGGCATTCAGTTTAGTGAAGTTTCCGCGGGAGAAGTCAATCTCAAACACCGGATATTCCGTCCAGTCCTTCTCCAGCTCATCCATCTTCAATCCCTTGAAGAGGTCCTTGCGGCCCTGAAAATAATACTTCAGGGTTGAGACAAGCAACGACTTACCGAAACGGCGCGGACGGCTGAGGAAATAAACGCCCTCGCCGCTTGCCAGTTGATAGACCAAGTCGGTCTTGTCAACGTATACCATATTGCCATTAATAATTTTGGCAAAGTCCTGTATGCCTATGGGATATTGTCTCATCTTCATATATTTTTGGCAAATATACCATTAATTCTTCTATTGCACAAACGTTTTGCAAGTTTTCCCTCAAGACGAGATATTAAATATCGCATCGCGATACCATAGCTATCGCAAGGCAGTTGGTGGCCGGCACAAGACCGGCCACTACTCTGGCTGCTTTGTCGGCAGGAATGCAGACGCTCCTACTTCCGCTTATTGTAATGACTGGACTTCTGTCTTCTGGACTTCCGGACTTCTGTCTTGAGAAGACAAATAATAATATGGACTTGTCGGGGCGCACCCGACAAACCCTGTGGAGGCGTCTGTACCGGGCCAACTGTACATGGGTTGCTGTCGCAACTTATTTCTCACGCCGATTACGCCGATTTTGGGGATGCAGCACCTGTGCTGTCTGTGTGAAATCCATATGAGCTAATACTCGGCTGCGCTTATGCTGAATACGCTGATGAAGACAGGCTAAATCCATCGGACAGCAGGTATTGGCGGGCCGTTACCAGACCGAACATTACAATAACACGGGCGCAACTGCAAGACGAACTTTACTGGCGCAGCGGATAAAGTCCGTGGAGGTATGCAACCTTGGTAGCAGTGTAGTGGCCGGCCTGGTGCCGGCCACCAACCCTTGGTATGGCATTTTTCCCACACATCAGCGCGATTAGCGTAAGCGCAGTAAGTTTCTCACGCGGATAACGCGGATTTCATTGATGGCATCCTATGCGCTGTCAGCGAGATCTGCGTGAGCTAAAAAAGGCGGATGCGCTTACGCTGATCTCGCAGATGGAGACACGCCCGCAACACCGGCGGCTGGTGGCCGGCACCAGGCCGGCCACTACACTGTCACCGGTGGCGTACATCTCCACGGACTTTATCGGCTGCGCCCTTTTACGCAGCAAGCACAATGCTGCATCAGTGAAATCAGCGCCATCAGCGTGAGATAGAAATTAGGATGCCAAAGTTATCGTCCCCCACAGACATTATCGGGTGCGCCCCTTTACTCCTAATTTCATCAGCGCCATCAGCGTAAGCGCAACCGAGTTTTAGCTATTACGCAGCAAGCCACAATGCTGCATCAGTGAAATTAGCGCCATCAGCGTGAGATAGAAATTAGGATGCCAAAGTTATTGTCCCCCACGGACATTATCGGGTGCGCCCTTGTCGGTTGATGATGAGGAGTCGCAGAGAAGGAAATGGAGGAGATAAGTGAGCCTCCTGTCCGAATTTTCTACAACTCTATTCTGTAGGCATCGGCACATTTCTCGCCTTCTTCCTTACTAAGACGGGCCGATTCTATAAAACAATCGGCTAAGGGTAGACCTATAACGCTGACGCAATTTTTAATGGGCGGACGCTGAATGCCCATCAGGTCAAAAGTATCCATCATTGTGCGGACAATCAGTCCGCGCGAGTCTCCCAAAGTACCATCTAATAGATTTAGGGGCCAGTCCCATACAAGACCGGCCCCTACTCTATCAATGCTACTAATGATTACTCGTTTTCATTCTCGTCGCTGAAAATGTCCATTCTTTTGGCAGGCACGACTCCGGGAGTATCGCCTGAGCCAGGAGTAATGCCAGCGTTTCCACTTGTTTCAGGACTTCCTGCCAGAAGCATTTCCGTTTCTGTTTGCTTAACTGATGTCTTCGGTTGGATATACACAATCTTTCCCATTATAAAAAAATCTTGATGTTTATTTAATGATTACTTTCTTTCCATTCACGATATAGAGGCCTGCGGGAATCTGGGGGCTGGTCTTGAGGCTGTCGGCCACTTTCTGGCCCGTGAGACTATAAACTGCGCCCTTAGCGGAGCTGCCGGAAACCGCCACTCCGTCGATAGCCGTTACGACATTCTCATTACCATCGATGACAAGCCGTATATTCTTTGACTTGGCTGATGCAGAAGTATCCTTGAAGTAAGCACGTGTAGCGGCCATCGTGGTCTTGCCGGCTGACCGCCACAGATTGGTTCCGGCTACGAAGTAGTCGTCAGTCGTTAGCGTGACACTGCCTGCATAGGAGCCCACAAAGTTAATACCTTTAGCACCCGACACCACAGGGCCATCGGCAACCGGAGCGACAATGGTCCGACCTGTAAAGATAGGATTCTTCACATCAGTAGTGGTCTTGACCAGAACAGGTGTGTTGGCGGCGATATCCTTTGTTGAAGTGGTGTTGAGCTCAATGGTATTGGCTTGGTCATTGGTAAAGTATGCCACCTTAGCGTCAGTGCCGAAAGCCGCCTCAACCTCAGCACTTGTAAGTGCAAAAGGCAGTACAAGACTGTTCCATCCGTCTTTCTTGAATGTACGCGTGAGGGAGACATCGAGCTTCTGGCCATCTATTGTAGAGAAATCATTGTCTGCATTCTCATCAATGACGCTGCCCACTTTAATGATTGGCACCTCAAAATTATTGTGCATATTGGCGATGTCCTCATCCAAACGCTCACTATTAATTTCGGGATTATATGCCACTCCTCCCTTTGATGAGAACACTTCATGCGTTACTTTAAAAGCACTTTTATCGGCCAATTCGTTCGTTGCCTTCATCTTGAGCCAAAACAGCGTACCGCTGTTCCCTTTAATGGTTCCCAAAACCATCGAAGTCATCATTACGCGATAGGTGTTCTTTTCTTCCCTCTGTTTAACAACAGTTACACCATGACTTCTGGCTAAACGGGCACTGTTTAATTCAATAGCATCGTCAGCATCGTCATATGTAAGTAGTGCGGTGCCATCTGGCATTACAACGTCGAATTGCAAGTTATTGATTGCGTCTTTTTCACCTTTGTAATATAACTGTTCATTTTCAAGATTCACAGCCAATTTCTTTATCGCTCCTGGTACTATGGCTACTGGGTCAGGATCGATAGTTAGAAGCAGGTTCGGCAACAACGAAGCATTCTTCACCGTGATAGAATCGTCAGCAAGCGCCGTACTACCATTGACCTTGACATTTGTGAGTTTTATCTTGCTTTTTTTTGCGAGTGCATCCGTACACTTCACGGTGATAGTCGCAAAGGTACCACTACCAGCTTCTATAGATCCAAAGGGCATCACAAACTCCATGCTACCCCTAAGTTTGATGTAACTACTCATAACGAATGCATCAGAAGAACAACGTGCTGTTGGCTTAAAGAGATCCATCTTACTCGTAGAAAGCCACTCCAATCCTTCAGGGAGAGTAATGTCCGCCTGAATCATTCCACTCACCTTGTCATCATTCTTCAAATTGAGACTAAGCACATACTCATTACCCGGCACAAGATGCGTATCGTCCATAGTGACCGTCATCACCGGTTCAGCGTTCGCAATGTTCAAGCCACCCAAGAGCAGCAATAGCAAGTAACTGAATATAGAAAAAAATCGTTTCATTCTTATCGTATTGATATTATCATATAAAATGGGAGTCAAACCATGTGAAGGCAGTTCAACTCCCACTTAATTTGATTATTGATGCTATATTTTAGAAATGTGCTATCTGATAACCTTCTTACCATTGATAATCACGAGACCCTTGGTATTGGGACTTACGCGCTGACCGGCCAAGTTATACACACGGTCATCTTTACGAACTTTTCTGATTTCGTTGATACCTGTGGAAATATTCTTGTCGCGCGTAACCATAACCTCGAATTCAGCATTGGTATTGGCATTGTATTTGTCAAATCTCTGAACCACATATTTCTCACTCGCTGTACCAGTAGTAGCAAACACTTGGTCGGAAACCTTAATATAGCTTGTATCTGCTATTTCATCTGTAGCATGCAAAGTGAGCGAGAAGATCTCGCCACTATACTGTTTGATTTTAGCGGCGGTGATGCTGGAAAGAAGGATACGCCATCTGTTAGCACCATATAAAGTGGTGTCCATTTGCACGGCACTCACCTTATGGTTGCGAGCAAGACGATCAGTATAGTCATCATCCTCGACAGTCAGCGAAGCTCCTTTTGGCAATACCATATCAAACTGTAAACCGGACAATGCGTCTTCCTCCGTGCCAGTCATGTCATAGATGTACGAATTATCAAGCATCACATGCAACTTGACAGGTGTGCCGGGTCTTACCGTAACATCATCGATTGAGAGAAGGATATCCGGGTAGATGCGGGAGTTAGTCACAGTCAGGTCAGCGGGCGCCATCCAAAAGCCATCCTGATGGATTCCTTCATTGAGCGTATCAGCTATCTGGGTTCGATAAAGAGTGATGACACTCTTTGCGGCGAGTGAATCGGTGCAATGAACCTTGAACGTACATACAGCACCCTCGCCCTCAGCCATATAGATATTCTTGCGGTCCATAGCAACCGGAACAATGATGAAGCGTGCTGTAGAATCGGTAAGCTGGTTGTCCGCAAGGCTCTGCCCGCGAGGCACACGGGAGGTCATATCGAAGATCTGTGTCTCCTCGTCTTCAGAGTCAACAAATGTCAAGCCCTTAGGCAGCTTGACGTCGCCCTGCAACCCCTTCACCAGAATGGTGTTGGCTACATCCACGTTGATGACATAGTCCTGACCAGGGACAAAACTCGTTTTTTCGGCACTGAGAGCAAATTTGACGGGCACCTCATCTGCCAAAACCACATTAAAGCTTCCCAAAAGGCAAAGAAGCATGAAACTGACAATAGTTAATGTTTTCTTCATATTGATAAGATTTTAAGTAAAACTGGATTTTCACTAAGGTATATATACAAAAAAAGCGTGGAACTTTCGTCACCCGTTCCACGACCAGAGGCTCTCGCATTGCCCATCTCTGTAGAACGAGCAACGCAGAAGCCCACGCCGATATGTATTATACGATTGTATATACACACCCATGGACATCTACCGTTGCCTCATTCCTGACAGAGATTGAAACTTGCGAGATTTCTGGTCGTCAAGAACAAAGCGTCAAGTAAACGCCTTTCCCATATGTCTGTCCCTGCCAATCAAACCCCTCAGGGTATGACTACCGGCATGGACGGTGCAAATTTAGTGAAAACTTTGTAAAGTCAATCTAAATAAATCGACTTTTTTCCTAAAAAGAAATAATTTTATAGTGTTTACGAACACAAAACACAATATTACCATCTAATTTAACGTGAGTTCGATGAATTTAGAACAGAGTAAGCTGACGGTCAATGGAACGTTCAACAGCAATGGAGGGCTTCTTTGGGAAAAAGCAATATGCAGCCAAGGCAGCCAGTGTATTGACCACGAAATTCTCGACATCCCGGTGTTATTTGCGCTTATTCTGGGCCTGTATCGTGTATTTTTTCATCTGCGCAATCTGCGCATCAAAAACTTTGCAGAAATCATGGCGCAGCGGATAAAGTCCGTGGAGGTACGCAACCTTGGTAGCAGTGTAGTGGCCGGCCTGGTGCCGGCCACCAACCCTTGGTATGGCATTCCACCCGCACATCAGCACAATTATCGTAAGCACAGTATGGGTTCTCACGCAGATAATGCAGCTCTCACTGATGAAAGTCTCTGTGCTGTCAGCGAAATCTGCGTGAACTAAAAAAGGCGGATGCGCTTACGCTAATCTCGCAGAGGGAGACAGGCACGCAACACCGGCGGCTGGTGGCCGGCACCAGGCCGGCCACTACACTGTCACCGGTGGCGTACATCACCACGGACATTATCGGGTGCGCCAACATTTCGTCATTCCATTTCTTTACGGTTTTCCCTTCCAATGTGACGAGCCGGTCGCCCATGAAAGAATGACGAACCTCATAACTGAAATAGGAGATGATGCCGATATAAGAGCAGGACTCCGCGCTGCTCATCGGGTCCTCACATTCCCAGCAGTTGCTTACCAGCTCATAGAGTTCATGAAGCGACCTTTTGTCTCCCCATAATTTTTGTTAACAGCCTCAAGTTTTCCTGTAAAGCAAAAACGCTATAACTTGTTGAAGTTACAGCGTTTTCTTAGTTTTGTTGTTTTGTCTTAAAGTTGTATTTTTAAGACGATTAACCCTGCGGAAGGTGAGGGATTCAAACCCCCGATACCCGAAAGGGGTATACCGGATTTCGAGTCCAGCGCATTCGGTCACTCTGCCAACCTTCCTTAGTCTGGTCCCCGGAGCATCGTTGCGGCGGTCATGTTGAAAGCCGCGAGCGTTGATGCTACAAGGTGCTTCTCGATAAAAGCAAGATGCTACTCGATAAAAGCGGGGTGCTTCTCGAAAAAGCACGGCAAAGGTAACACAAAATTGCCAAACAATAACGAAACGACCATTGAATTAATCTTTCTTAACGCCGCGAGCCCTATTTCCCGCAAGTGCTTAAATATTATTAAAACAATTGCGGGTGAAGGGCCTCAGTGATGCCTTGTTGCGCAAGAATGACTATCTTTGTAAGACAAAGCAACATAAATTCTTATATAAGGCAACAAAAATCTTATACTATGATGATTTCCTCATTATTATTGATCGGCGGCCTCGGCACGCCTGAACTGATTATCATCCTCCTCGTCGTGCTGCTTCTTTTCGGTGGCAAGAAGATTCCCGAGCTGATGAAGGCCATGGGCAAGGGCGTGAAGAACTTCAAGGATGGCGTCAACGGCATTGAGAAGGACCTCAACGATGATGCTGCCGAGAAGAAGACCGACCAGTCGGCTGACGACAAGTCGAACGCGAAGAAAGACTAAACCCTACTGACGGAAACTTTTGCCTTAATGCCACAGCAGGACAACGATACGACAACGAACGACATGCGCAACGAGCAGCAGACTGCCTCTTCTCAGGAAAAGGTTGAGGCCCAGGCAGCTTCCATTCGACCCGACGCTTCGCAAACCGAAGAACAGGGTGGAACTCAGTCCGATGCACCCGCCGGCGAGATGTCTTTTTGGGACCATCTCGAGGTGCTGCGGTGGATGCTTATCCGCATCCTCGTGGTGTGGGGCGTGGTGCTATTGGCGGGTTTCGGTTTCATACCGTGGCTGTTCGACCACGTCATCATGGCGCCGTCGAGGTCCGACTTCTTCCTCTACCGTCTGTTTCAGCGCTTCTCCGAGGCCAGTTCGTTCATGCCGGGGCAGTTGATTGAGCCCTTCCACGTTACGATCATCAACATCCGGTTGGCGTCGCAGTTCTTCCTCCACATGGAGCTGGCGTTCTGGCTGTCGTTGCTCGTCACCTTTCCTTACATCGTCTTCGAGGTTTGGCGCTTCGTCTGCCCTGCGCTTTATCAGAACGAGCGGCGTGGCGTACGGTTCACCTTCATCCTCGGCACCGTGCTGTTCTTCGTCGGCTGCTTTGTCGGCTACGCCATCGTGTTCCCTCTGACGCTTCGGTTCCTCTACACCTATCAGCTGTCGGCGACCATCAGCAACCAGCTGTCGCTCGACTCCTACATGAGCAATTTCCTCATGCTCACGTTCATGATGGGCATCATCTTTGAGCTGCCGTTGGTCTCCATGCTCCTTGGTCGGCTGGGCATCCTCCACCGCAGTTTCTTCAGCCGCTACCGCCGCCACGCCATCGTGGTGCTGCTCGTTGTGGCCGCGTTCATCACCCCTTCGGCCGACCCATTCACGCTCATGGCCGTCTTCCTGCCCATCTACGTGTTGTGGGAGCTAAGCGCGTTCCTGATAAAAGAATCCCCAACCCCCACCGATGGAGAGGAAGGAAAGCCCGCACCGGTAGCCTGATAGTGGAGGCGACATAAACGGCCACGTCCATCATTAATTATTCATTCATGCTCGAGATCGACGACTACAATCAGTTTTATGCACGCTACAACAAGCAGCTTGTCAAGTTTGCCAATGCTTACCTGCACGATGAGCATGTGGCCGAGGACTGTGCCATTGAGGCGCTGATGAAACTGTGGGAGCGTCGCGGCGAGATTAATGTCATTGACGACAGTCTCATCAAATGGACGCTTACGGTGGTCAAAAACCGTTGCATCAATATTCTGAAGCGCCGCCATACGGTAGCTGCCGATATGTCGGACGAGGCGTGGACGGTCAATGAGCATATCCGTAGTCTGGAGGCTTTCGACCCCTACGGCGTGTCGTTTCTTGAGATGCAACAGATTATCAGGGACACGTTGGAGCGCATGCCGCAGCGCACGCGTGACATCTTTGTGGCTTACATGGAAGGCAACCTGACGCAGGAGCAGCTGGCCGGGCAATTCAACCTTTCATCCCGAGGTGTCGAATACCATATCACCAAAGCCCGCAAGTTGCTCCGGCAGGCGTTGGGCGACTATGCGCCGTTGGCCGTGTTTATTATGAGATGCTTTGTATCGTAAAGGACAGTAATCATAACACACTTTTCGGCCCAAGGGGGATTGTCCGTGGCAGGCGGATGCCGCTGCCTAACCAAAGAACTTGATATGATAGCGTGCTAAAACTATTTTTTTTGCTTACCTTTGCGGTCATGGAACAAGAAAAGATAGA